>ERZ1023663.693-NODE-693-length-9788-cov-6.687661_pt1 | contig 9788 bp, 8 predicted proteins | sample MGYA00380340_ERZ1023663 | MGnify/ENA primary metagenome ERZ1023663 (study PRJEB33179, sample SAMN07448982) | human gut metagenome | biome: Human-gut; feature: Human associated habitat; material: Faeces | host: Homo sapiens | place: India: Bhopal | collected... | reverse complement strand
TTAGTAATTAGAAAGAAACTAAAAATGCAATAAAAAGTTTAAATTTACAAAAATTGACTTTTTAAATTCTATTTTTTGTGATATTCTAGTATATATTTTAAAAATATTACATGGGGAAGAGGCAGAACATTCTGCTCGAAAGGGTTAGTATTATGGCCAATAAGAAGATGAAAACAGCTGTGAAAAGTGTAAAAAAGCAAAGGACAAAAAAAGCTTTAAAACGCACAAAAGTGCAAAGCATGGAGAATAAAAAAGGTGTATTGTTCAGTATACGTGCGAAGATTTTTTTATGTTTTCTGGTACCGATTCTGTTTTTAATTTTGGTTGGGGTATTTTCTTATAAAAAAGCAGCCGCAGGTATGTATGATACATTCCGGGATTCCAATGAACAGACCATTAATATGGCAAACCAATATCTAGACGTAAGTAACTCGTTTATTGAAGCTGAAGCATTAAAGTATGCATTCCAATCGGATCTGGGAAAATACATGATAGGGTTGTATGAAACAGATGCGGTTCAGAGAAAAACGGTTATTAACAGCGTTGGATCAAGTATTCGTGCGTCTCAGGCAGGAAATGACTTTATCAGTAATATACATATTGTGACAGAAGAAGATGTCCAGATGTTATCCACAAAGGCAGGCGGAACAGTGATGGGTATCTACAAAGATTATAAGAATGAAATGCTGGGATATTCTGATAATGGAAAAAAAATACCGGAATGGGTTGATTATCATAAGACTTTAGACGAAACCCTTGGTTTAAAACAGTCAGATTATATTATGGCATATCAAACAACACCACAGTCTGGTAAAGGATTTATTGTAATTGATATCAAAGCATCTGCTATTCAGGAATTTTTAGATAGCCTTGATATGGGAGAAGGTAGTATCATTGGTTTTGTTACTAAGTCAGGAAGAGAAATCATTTCCGAAAAACTTCCGGAAGGTCAGGAGAGTACCAGAGCGGATGGTGAGACAGTATTCTATGGACAGGATTTCTTTAATAATATTGAAGACCAGCAGACGACCAAAGAGGTCAGCATAAATGGAAAGAGCTACCTGTTCTTTTACAGCAGGATGGAGCGTACAAATGCTGCTGTATGTGCACTTGTACCAATGGAGATCGTTAATGGACAGGCAGATGATATCCGCAATGTGACGATTGCAGTCGTACTGATTGCGTGCGTTGTTGCAGTGCTGATTGGTATTATCATCAGTACCGGAATCCAGAAAAATATGAAACGCATTTCCGGCAGACTTGAAGAGGTTGCAGAGGGAAATCTTACAACAAAAGTCAGCGTAAAAGGTCATGATGAATTTAATAACCTTGCAGTGGTTGCAAATCATATGATTAATAATAATAAAAAGCTTGTCCAAAAGGTAAGCGGAGCAACCGATACATTAGAGTCATCGGCACAGGAAGTACGTCAGGCATCGAATGTTATGAAAGATTATTCCGTGAATATCATTCAGGCAATTGATGAGATCAATGATGGCATTACAAAACAGTCCGAACATGCAGAGGAATGTGTAAGAAAAACAGATACGCTTTCCGAAGAGATCCAGAATGTCAGCAGTATTGCAGGTCAGGTTGAAGGATTGGTTTCTGAAGCTGAAAATATGATCAATCATGGTATGCAGATGGTTCAGACTCTGGGCGAACGAGCAACAAAGACAACAGATGTAACAATCAAAGTTGAGACCAGTATTGAGGAGCTCAAAAAAGAATCTGAGATTATCAACGAGTTTGTAGAGACAATTACAGATATTTCAGAACAGACAAATCTGCTTTCCTTAAATGCTTCCATCGAAGCTGCAAGAGCAGGAGAAGCAGGAAGAGGATTTGCAGTGGTTGCAGAGGAAATCAGGAAACTTGCAGATCATTCTGCAGAGGCAGCCGGAGAAATTCAGAACAATGTAACTCATATCACAGATCAGACTGTAAACAGCGTAGAAAATGCAAAACAGGCACGGGATATGGTTGCACTTCAGACAGAGGCAGTGCAGGAAGTAGTTGGAGTGTTTGATGATATGAACCAATGCATGCAGAAACTGTTTGATGCGTTAAAAGAAATCGTATCCAGTACAGAGCAGGCGGATAAAGAGCGTGAAGATACTCTGGCTGCAGTAAAGAATATTTCGGATATTATTGCAGAAACAGCAGAGGGAACAAAACTGGTTCAGAGTGTTGCTGCAAAACTGCAGGAGAATGTAGATACCATGAATCAGACGGCTCAGTCACTGGGTGATAATATGAATGATCTGAAATCGGAGATTTCTGTATTTAAAACAGAATAATAAATACTATAAGTAAATGTTTTTATCGTCAGTTACATTTTATTTATGATAATAGAATGCTCATGGAGCACAAATTCTATTATATATGTAACTGGCGATATTTTTCATTCATAGGAAATTACGTCCTATGAATGAAAAGCCCTCCGGGCGGGATGCACATCTCGCGGAGAAGAAGTTAGCTGTAAACAGTACCGCTCGAGTGCGAAAGAGTCGCAAGCGACTCTTTATTTTTTATTTTTATTGCAACAAAATGGGCACTTCCGTAGACTATATATATGACAGAAAAAATGGATATCCCAAATAACTGTCATGAAACCAGGATCCCATGGAGAAAGTAGTGTGAAAAATAAGCTTGATAGCTTATTTTTCGCACGGCTATTTGTTTCTGAGCAAAAACAAATAGCTTTGATTGCAGATGAAAATTTGAGATTCTCATCGTATCTTCGCAACAAGTTGCTCAGAAATGAGGATTTTATGAAAAATGATATGAAGCTTGTGCGGCGGGCAAAACGCGGAGATGTGGATGCATTTGCCGAATTATATGCCGGAATATATAAGGATATGTATCGATTTGCATTGTACACACTCCGAAATACGAGCGATGCGGAAGATGCGGTAAGCGATGCTGTTACGGATGCGTTTGCATCGATCCGGAAACTGCGCAGTGAAGAGGCATTTAAGAGCTGGATATTTCGGATTTTATCCAATAAATGCAAGGATAAACTGCGTGAATACGCGGGTAAAAATGAGACCGGGATGGAAGATATAGAGGAACTCGCGCTTGATACCGGATCGGAGATGACAGAATGTATCCAGGTGAGGAAGCTGTTTTTTGAACTGGCGGATGAGGAGCGGCTGATCATCAGTATGCACCAGTTCGCAGGCTATACAAGCCGTGAGATCGCTGCAATATTACATATGAATGAAAATACCGTGCGCTCGAAGGAAAGCCGGGCATTAAAAAAAATGGGTGAGTGGTTACAATAAATTGCTATCAGTAGTTAATGAGGTAGTGAAAAAGGGATTTTTCATTACAGAATGGAGGTGCCTATGTCAGAAAAAGAAATTTTAGATAAAATAGAAAAATCTGCCGCACAGGAAAAAATTCCAGAGAGTATTGAACCGGAGCAGATCAAAAGAAAATTAAAGGAGAACCATAAAAACAAGGTAAAACGGAGAAGCGGTATACCTAATGACGGGGCTGTAGGAGCGGCGGCACTTGTGCTTGTCATTGGCGCAGCAGGAGGAATCCATGCGGTTACCGGGGGCGGCACAGGGCTTATGACGGCGCCGGTGGGTATAGAAAAAGCGGCATCCGGGCAAAAGTCAGATGAAGGATCAGAAGGCAGTAGCGAATTAAAAGATGGAGCGACTGCAGGCGTAGAGAAAAATGCACAAAAAAAAGATGCAGGATCTTTGTATACAGTCGCAAAAAATTATGGAGAGGTCTATGATGCAATTTGCTCTGGCAGTGGTCAGGAAAAGGAAGCAGATGGAATAGCGGTTGCGGAGGGAGATAGTTCTAACTCTGGTGATGCAGCGACATATATTATGGATGACACATCAGATACCGTGGATGCGGCTGTAGACGGAGTGGAAGAAATCGGTGGTACACAGATGATAAAGGGCGCAGGAGCACAGGAGGGACAGACAGCGGCAGATATATCATCAGATACGGCAAAACAGCGGTATTCCGGGACAAATCTGCAGAAAGAAGGCGTGGATGAGAGCGATTTTGTCAAAACAGATGGTTCTTATATTTACACGGTAAGCCACAATGAAATATTGATTACGGATATCCGGAAAAAAGCATTAAAACAGATCGGAAAAATACAGATTTCTGAAACTTCATCCGACCGTGTGCTTGAGATGTATGTGGATGGTGATATTTTAAGCGTGATCGTGGAAAGTGAAGATTCCGGACTGGAAATGCAGGCAGATGATACAGAAAATTATACGGAAGACTGCTTTTATTATTTTAGTGAGGGAACACAGACACAAGTTCTTACCTATGATATCAGTGATCCGGAAAAGCCTGTAAAAACCGGGTGTGTGACGCAGGATGGAAGGTATCAGACATCAAGAAAAACAGGGGACATGATTTATCTTTTTACGAACAAAAGGGTAAGCCTGCCGGAACAGACAAAAGAAGAAGCAGTCACGGATGAGAATGCAGGGGGATGGATCCCATTGGTAAATGATACGGCAGTGGCGGCAGAAGATATTTATATCGGAGATGGTGGGAGTAACAGTCTGCTGGTATCCTCTGTGGATGTGAAAAAACCGGATCAGATTGTGGATAACACCATGATTTTGAGCCAGTATGTGGATATTTATGTGAGTGAAAGTGCCTTTTATCTGTACCAGAGAAAAGGATATTGGGATGATGTAGTAACACAGATCGCAAAGTTTGATCTTTCTGATGGAAAAATGAACGCCGTTGGAGCAGTTTCTGCGAATGGAAGAGTTACAGATACATTTGCGGTCAATGAATGCGAGGGAAAATTAAGAGTGTTAACGTCCGGTCAGAATGCGGTGAGTGGAGAAGCAGAAAATAATCTGTATCTGTTTGATGAAAATCTGAATCTTACAGGAAAAATTGAAGGTCTTGCGCAGGGAGAAGAAATCTATGCGGCGCGTTATCTGGGGAATATGGCTTATTTTGTTACTTATCGCAATACAGATCCGCTCTTTGCAGTGGATTTGTCGGATGACAAAAATCCCAAGGTACTCGGTGAATTAAAGATCAGTGGATTTTCAGAGTATCTGCATTTCTGGGGAGAAGATAAACTGGTCGGGATCGGATATGAGACGGATGAAAAAACAGGGGAACATACAGGTATCAAGATTACAATGTTTGACATTTCAGATTCTTCCAGTTTAAAAGAGATGAACAGTCTCGTATTAAAAGATTATAATTACAGTGAGGCACTCTATAATTATAAATGTGTGCTTGCAGATGCGGAGGAAAATCTGCTTGGATTTGCACTGCAGTCCTATGGGGATGAGGAGAGTGCCGCATATCTTTTACTTTCATGGAATGGAGAAAAATTTGAAACATTGCTGTCGCAGAATCTGACCGATCAGGCTGGAAAGCAGGATGCATCAAAAGGTGCAGACACTTCTGCGTACCGGGGAATCTATGTTGGAGATATGTTTTATATTGTCAGTACAGAAACAATCACGTCTTATGACAGAACACAGGAATATTGTGTGAAAAAAAGCATAAGTTTTAAGTAGGAAGATGAAAAAATTTAAAATCTGTCTTGACGCAGAGGAACTGTTTTGTTAAAATCGTTACAGAACTTCTGCGACAGGCAGATGAATATGGCGCGGTAGCCAAGCGGTAAGGCTCCGGTCTGCAACACCGTCATCACCGGTTCGAATCCGGTCCGTGCCTTTCAAAACCTCGAAAATATTTATTTTCGAGGTTTTTGTTTTATACATATCAAATGAACGATGAGCAAATATCTGGTTGTTGATAAAGATATGTGCAAGTTGGAAATGTAATGGATACAGATGGAGAAAAAAATGCTGACTGAAGTTTTTTATTTACACGAAAAAAGATCTCTTGCGGATGCAAGACTTTGTACCTATATACTCGATGATTCTGATTCGATTGCGATTGAGAAACGTCCGATGATGCTCATCTGTCCGGGAGGCGGTTACGAGCACACGTCTGACCGGGAAGCAGAGCCGCTCGCCATGCATTTTCTGAGTATTGGCTATCATGTGGCAGTGCTGCGCTATTCGGTGGCACCGGCAGTTTATCCGACGGCCCTGTTAGAGGCAGCAGCGTCCATGAAGCTGATCCATGAACATGCGAAAGAGTGGCATGTGGACACAGATAAGATTGTGGTGCAGGGATCTTCTGCAGGCGGACACCTTGCAGCATGCCTTGCGATGTTCTGGCATACAAAGTGGCTGGCAGAGATGGCGGATGTAACAAACGATATATTAAAACCTGCAGCAATGCTTTTAAATTACCCGGTTATTACTTCCGGAGAATATGCACACCGGGGATCTTTTAAACAGCTTCTTGGCGGAAATGAGACGGAGGAACTGTTAGAATTGCTTTCACTGGAAAAACAGGTCACAGAGCACACACCGCCGGCATTTATCTGGCATACCTATACAGACCAGTCGGTTCCGGTGCAGAACTCGCTGCTTTTGATCGGTGCAATGAAAAAATATGAGATCCCGGTTGAGTTCCATATGTATCCGGTAGGAAAACACGGCCTCAGCACCTGCAGCAGACTTACTGCCATGCGGGATGGTACGGGGATCCAGAAGGAGTGCGGGAGCTGGCTTCCTTTGGCAAAGAGGTGGCTGATCGCACTCCGGGATGAGTAAAAAATTATTTTACAACAATCTTTACAAATTTCTTTTTACCACGTTTTACGACAAGTCCGTCAGCACCGAAAGCGTCAGCTCCGTAAGTGGTCTGGATATCAGTTACTTTTTCGTCAGCAACGGATACACCGCCCTGCTGTACGGCACGTCTTGCGTCGGAGCGGGATGGAGCAAGTTCTGCTTTTACTAAGAGAGCAAGGATATCTAAATCGTCGTCTGCAAAGTCAGCAGCAGTCAGCTCTAAGGTCGGCATGTGGGCAGAGTCGCCACCGCCTGCGAATAAAGCGTGGGATGCTTCTTTTGCTTTGTTTGCTTCTTCCTCGCCGTGAACCAGTTTGGTCAGCTCGAAAGCAAGAATCTCTTTTGCCTGGTTTAACTGTGCGCCTTCCCAGCTTTCCATTGCGTCGATCTCCTCTAATGGAAGGAAAGTCAGCATACGGATGCATTTTAATACGTCCGCATCAGAGACGTTTCTCCAGTATTGGAAGAAGTCGAATGGGGAAGTCTTGTTCGGATCAAGCCATACAGCACCGGACTGTGTTTTACCCATTTTTTTGCCTTCGGAATTTAAAAGAAGGTTGATGGTCATCGCGTAAGCGTCTTTTCCGAGTTTTCTACGGATCAGCTCGGTACCGCCTAACATGTTGCTCCACTGGTCATCACCGCCGAACTCCATGTTACAGCCGTATTTCTGGTATAAGGTGTAGAAGTCGTAACTCTGCATGATCATGTAGTTAAACTCTAAGAAACTTAACCCTTTTTCCATACGCTGTTTGTAGCATTCTGCGGTCAGCATACGGTTAACGGAGAAATGAGCGCCGACTTCACGCAGTACGTCAATGTAATTTAAGTCCATCAGCCAGTCTGCGTTGTTTACCATAAGTGCTTTTCCATCGGAAAAATCGATGAAACGGCTCATCTGTTTCTTGAAGCAGTCACAGTTGTGCTGGATTGTCTCCGGTGTCATCATCTGGCGCATGTCGGTACGGCCGGATGGATCCCCGATCATGGCAGTTCCGCCGCCGATTAAGGCGATTGGTTTGTTGCCTGCCATCTGGAGACGTTTCATTAAGCATAATGCCATGAAGTGTCCTACATGAAGGCTGTCTGCGGTCGGGTCAAAACCAATGTAAAAAGTAGCTTTTCCGTTGTTGATCAGATCTTTGATCTCTGCTTCGTCAGTTACCTGGGCGATCAGGCCTCTGGCAACTAATTCATCGTATAATGTCATAATTATAAATCCTCCTGAAAATAAAATTGCATTAAAAAATCCCCGTCCCAAAAAGGACGAGGATAAAACTCGTGATACCACCTTTGTTCGCAGGCAATTCACATTGTCTGCCTCATCGAGTGTCCGACAACACTCAGGCGCTTGTAACGTGCGCCGCTACGTCACAGCCTACTATCGCATCCTTAGAAATACGAATTTGGTGTGAAGCTCGGGGATGTATTCGAAATAAGTTTTCCGTGCACCTCTCATCGACCGGTTGCTTTCTGTCCGTTCCGCTTATTTTTACTTCTTCCCGTCAAAGCTGTTGTTCTGCTTCAATTAACGCCATTATAGACGCGGTGCGTCGGATTTGTCAAGAAAATATTTTTTTAAAGACTGCGACCTTTTATCTTTTTCATGCGTCTAATCTATGTAAAGGTTCAGTGGTCAGAATGTTGCCACGGAATCATGCAAAGAGCATGAAAAAATTGTATACTCAGAGGTAAAAAACGACATGGGATATACAATGACATGCCTTCTATGAGCTCAGAAGAAACAACAGAATATACAGGATTGTAGGCCGGCGGAAAGGAAAGTTATGAAAAAAGAAGAATTGGGAGAGCTGATCATCGCATCCGAGGATATGATGTATCATGTGGCAAAAACGCTTCTGTACTGTGATGCGGACTGCGCAGATGCGATCCAGGAAACGATCGTGAAAGCATTTTCCAAACTGCATACATTAAAATCGGATGTCTATGCGAAGACATGGCTGACAAGGATTCTCATCAATGAATGTTATACCGTGATGAGGAAAGAGAAGAAAGTGGTGTCGCTTGAGGATTATCAGATGGAGGAGCGTGCGGCAGAGACAAAAGATTATTCGGAATTATATGAGGCGATCAGCCGTCTGTCAGAGGATGCGAGGCTTTCTGTCACACTGTATTACATGGAGGGGTACAGTGTGCGGGAGATAGCGGGGATCTTAGGTGTGACAGAGAGCGCCGTAAAGAACCGTCTGTCGCGTGCGAGGGCGAAACTGAAAAACGAATTGGAACAGGAAAACAGTTACGGAATGGAGAGTTGAGTATGAATATTGAAAATATGGAACAGGAATTTCCGAAAATGCCACAGAGCATGCGGGACATGATAGAAAAAGAAGTGGAAAAACAGGTAAAAGTGACACCGCAGAGAGGTTATTTTTCCCTGAAAAAAGCGGTAGTGGCGTCACTAGCGGCAACGTTTGTACTTGGAACGACGATTTTTGCGGGTACAAAATTATATCGCATGAGCAGCAGTCCGCAGGGTAATTACGGTATGACGACTAAAATTGAAAAAACGGATGCGACAGAAAATACAGAAAAAATAGATCCGGCACCGCAGCTTGCAATGAAATTATCTTATCTGCCGGATGGAATGACAGAGACGGAAGAAGGAAAATACAGCTATGAACAGACACCGGGGCAGGGAGGTATCTCGATTGTATTTTATCAGATGGATACCGGTGATGAGGCATTTTGGATGCAGGATCATTATGTGACGGAAAGTGAAAATATACAGGTTGGAAACCACGATGGTGTCTATGAAAAAATGCAGAATATTGTGGGTGATGACTCTGCATTTGACCAGATGATCTATGTAACTTATCCGGAATATCATTATGTCATGCAGATGTATGTCGGTCATGATGTGACAAAAGAGGAGGCCTGCAAGGTTGCAGAGGGCATTATTTTAGCACCGTCGGAGGAACTTGCGGATGGCACGGTGATAAGTCCATATAACTGGAGCGATTATGAGGATGCTATGGCGGAGAATTGCGGTGAGGATGAGGCGTTAAAGACGACAGCCACTGCGGAGGAGATGAATCATCTGCATAAGATCGGCGAGGAATTTGCTGTGACGGGTGAAGCTTATGGAGGATCACA
>ERZ1023663.684-NODE-684-length-9979-cov-6.312777_pt1 | contig 9979 bp, 8 predicted proteins | sample MGYA00380340_ERZ1023663 | MGnify/ENA primary metagenome ERZ1023663 (study PRJEB33179, sample SAMN07448982) | human gut metagenome | biome: Human-gut; feature: Human associated habitat; material: Faeces | host: Homo sapiens | place: India: Bhopal | collected... | reverse complement strand
ACCCGCTCGCAAAATACGAAATTTATCTCACTTTCTCGAAGTCTTACAGCGTGTAAAAAAATTTATTCGGTAATATTCTTAATAATCTGCTGCATTTGCTCCATTTTTCTTTCCATATCGGCAACAAGAGCAAATTGATTTTTAGCACGAACAAGATTATGCTCAGGGTATGCAGTCTTAAAATATGTATCGCCATTGAGATAGTCAGTAAGAAAACGCATACCGCACTCAAAGGTCATAAGTTTGGCGGAAAAGGCAAGATTATCTATTTCGCACTGATTAAGAGCATCGCCTGCCTCGCTCAAAAAGCCTTTTGCATACGCCTCAAAATAATCAAGCATAAGTTCAACCTTATCATAATTATCGTCGTCCTCGGCGCAGGAGTTAGCACCAAAGCGAATTGAGTCGCCGAAATCATAAAGCGCAAGACCCGGCATAACCGTGTCAAGGTCGATAACGCAAATAGCATCATCGCTGTCGCTGTCAAAAAGAACGTTATTAAGTTTTGTATCATTATGGGTTACACGAAGCGGGAGTTCGCCTTTTTCGATAAGCTCAACAAGTTTCTTGCAATCCTCACGCCTGTGCATAACAAACTTAATTTCTTCACCGCAATTAACAGCTCTGTCCGCCTTATCAGCCTGAACTGCAGGGATAAATTCATTTTCATATCTCCAAATTGTATTATGGAAATTCTTAATAATTTCGCTGAGACTTTCAGCCGGAAAATCGCTTAAATACTTTTGAAATCTGCCAAATGCCTTACCGCTTTTGCCAAAAACCTCTGCGCTGTCAACCGTGTCGTATGCCTTTGAATTGTCAACAAAACGATACGCACGAAAGCAAGAACCGTCCTCGTCTTTAAAATATTTATTTCCGTCAAAAGTTCTGATAAAATGAAGCGTCTCCCTATGAGGGTTACCGCCGTCAGCTTTAATCTTTTCTCTCAAAAAGTCGGTAACGGAAAAAATATTGTTCATAAGAGCGTCAATATCAGGGAAAATGCTTGTATTAACCTTTTGAATTACATAATTTCTCTTCTTGCCGTCTTCATTATATGTTGCAAGAAACGTAGTATTAATATGACCTGAGCCGAATACATCGCAAGATTCAAGCTTACCCTTAAACTCAAACTGCTCAAGAACGTGATTGATATTCATGATAATCTCCTCTAATAAAATATTGAATACATTTTAACACAAAGCTTCAACAATATCAAGATAAAAGGTAAGCCGATTACATCAGCTTACCTTTAAATTAAACTACAAAAAGAATTATTCACTGCGAAGAGCATCGATAGGGCTCATTTGAGCAGCTTTTCTTGCCGGATAGATGCCGAAGAAAAGGCCTACGCCGCTTGAAAACAGAAGTGCAACAACTATAAGCCACCAAGTAATATTAGGCTTAATATTGATTATTGAGCATGCCGCAAAAGCACCCGCAATACCAATTGTAACGCCGATAATACCGCCTATTAAACACAGAATTACCGACTCCGTCAGAAACTGCATCGTAATAATCTTAGTCTTAGCACCCAGCGACTTTCGTATACCAATCTCACGTGTTCGTTCAGTTACCGAGACAAGCATAATATTCATAACGCCGATACCGCCGACAATAAGCGAAATAGCACCTACGCAAGCGATAAAAGCGGTAAGAACCGACATAATGATATTAACAATATCTACATAAGTAGCCATATTCTGAGCGGTATACATACTGTTTGAATAATTGCCGTGAGCCGACTTAAGATAGTTTACCGCAGCATTACCTACTGCATCATAATCATAGCCGTCCTTAGCGATAACAAACACACTGCCGAGATTAGCCTTTGCACCTGTAATTTGAGTAAGAGTGGTGCAAGGTAGGAACAAGGCAATAATAGTCTTATCGCCGCCTGCACTTGTAAACATATTACTCATAGAACTTGAGCCGCCGAGAGTACTTGCGAGTGCATCAAGATTTGCAACGCCGCAAATCTTGATTTTCATTGATTTACCGCTTGAAGAAACGGTAACATATTCATTAGTAACGTCCTCGTAACCAAATGCCTGTTGGGCAGAGTTAGTACCAACTACGGCAATAGGAGCATTTGCATTATACTCCTCATCAGTGAAAAATCGACCGTACTCGCACGAATCAGTCAGCGCAAACTGAACGTCGCTGTTTACACCGATAAGCATAGCCGTAGCCTCTGTAGCGGATTTGTCAATAGTAGCACGACCAAAGCCCATAAGCATAGGAGAGCAACGCTCAACACCGTTTACTTTATTTTTTATATTTTCTACATCGTCAAGAGTAATATAGTCATTATCGGTAGCGGAGGTGGTATCAACGCTTACAAGAACAGCGTTTGAGCCCATATCCTCAATAAGCCCGACAATATAATCTCTTACACCCGTACCTGCGCCGATAATCATAATAACGGAGCTGATACCGATAATAATACCCAGCATTGTAAGAAGACTGCGCATCCAATTTGACTTAATACACTTGACTGCGATTTTCAGACTTTCTGTAATATTCACTGCAAAGTCTCCTTACTTAGTTATGCTGTCTACTACTTTAACCTTAAAGGTATCTTCTTTATAATCCGTCTTTGGTGACGAAACAATCTTATCACCAGGCTTAAGACCCGATGTAACCTCGTATGCTGTATCTGAGATAGCGCCTGTCTTAATTTCAGTCTTAGTTACAGTCTTATCCTCTTCATTATAAAGATAAACATAAGAACCTGTCTTTTCAAGAGTGATAGACTCGATAGGAACAACAGTTACGCCCAAATATGAGCCTGTTTGAATTTCAACATCGGCATCAAAACCTGCAATAATATTTTCGTCAGGATTTTTAATTTCGATAGTACATTCAACACCTGCACCGGAATCCGTAAGAGATGATAGACCGCTTACGCCTGCCATTGAGCCTACGTTGTCAAGAAGTGAGTTTGACGAACCGCCTGTTGCAGTAGGAGCAATAGTTGCAACCTCACCCTCATATTCGCCGTAAGCAGTAGTAACCTTTGCCTGCATACCAACCTTAACCTTATGAACATCATATTCGCTAAGGCTTACTGTAGCAACCAAAATATCGTGATTTTCAAGGGTAATACCCGATGTGAGAGCCGTTGTTTGAGAATCAGGGTTGATATCAACTGCGGTAATAACGCCGTCAAAATCAGCCGTCCAACCGTTTTTAAGAGCTGTTTGTTGCTCTTTCATAGCATCAAGAGCCTTTTTTGAAACGTCAACCGCTGACTTTTGAGCGTCAACAACAGTTGCATTGCCCTGAGTTTTATAAACTTCATACTGAGCTGCAAGAATAGCACGCTGAATTTCACAGCCGGTAAGAACTGCATTATCTGAATCCGAAACGCCCTTGGCGAGCGCTCTGTAATCAATTGAAGAAACAGCGGCTTTAATCATATCAACCGCAACGCCGCTTTCAACAATAAACTTGGTTGAATCAACAATGCCGTCTGTAATTGCCTTTTGGACTTGCTTGCCTACAAGATTTGCAATAGCTTCGCTGTTAAGTTGCCCCGATGCGATTGCGCCTGAAATTGTTGTGGCAATAATTTGAGAAATAGTGGTTAAAGTTTTAATATCGTTAGTAATTGAGGCAATGTTATTATTAATTTGTATAAGAGCATTTGCAATATCGTTAATAGTAGCGTTGCCCGTTGTGCTTGAATTTGTATCCTCTGTAAATACTGCTATGTAGCTAAGGTCGCCCGTAACGTGAATAGTCCATGCGGGGGTATTTGCAAGAGGTGCGTCACCTGCAAGATAAGCGGCACGGTTTGCATACCAACCGAGGAACTGCCATCCGGCATTAGGAGTAGCAATAGCTGTTATATAGCCGATATCCTGATTATATCTGCCTGAGCCTGTTACAGTACCGCAAACAGCTGACGGATATGCAGTAAGTGAAACCGTATATTTCGGCTTGCCGTCATCTGTAGTCGTCTTAGTTGTAGAAGCGCTTGTAGTAGCTTTAGTTGTTGAAGTAGAAAGCCACTGTGAATAAGAGCCTGTTGTAGTTGAAGCGGCCTTGGTAGTGGTTTTTTTCTTTTTCTTTGTAGTTGTGGTTTTAGTCATCTTCTTTTTAAGCTTTGCTATCTTCTTATCAAGATAATTAACCTCTTTTTTAAGTGAAGCAGCAGAATTTTTAGCGCTCTTTTGATTAGCTACTGCCGTATTATAATTCTTTACTGCGTCGTTATAAGAAGCTTGAAGGGAAGAAACCTGACCGTCAAGAGAAGTGGTATCAAATGTTGCAAGAACATCACCCTTTTTAACTTGATCGCCAACCTTAACATTAACATTTTTAACCGTAGCAACTGCGCCGACTTTATATTCCTTAGAAGTGCCTGCGGTTACATCGCCCGTTAATGATACCTTTTCATAAATATCACCTGTAGCAATTGTATTAAGCTTAACCTCTTCACCGCTTTTTGACTTAACAACGCCAAAAACAGTTCCGGCTACAATTGCAATAACAAGTATTATACAAATAGGTACAATAACCTTCTTTTTGCTTTTTTTAACCGTTGCCATAACTTAAACCCTCGTTCTTTAATAATAGTTTAATTAATACACGCATAGTATAATTCCGTTTTGTATAATTGTCAACAACTTTTTGTAAAGTTTTAAAAAGTTCACAATTTATTTAATTACAACAAATTGTATAAAGCTTATTTATTCGCCTCAAGAGCACGCTTTCCGATATCACGTCTGTAATGAGCACCTTCAAAATGAATTTTTTCAACTGCATCGTAAGATTTTTTCAGTGCATTTTCAAGAGTATCACCGAGTGCCGTAACGCCCAAAACTCTGCCGCCTGAGGTAACAAGTTTGTTATCTTGAAGCTTAGTTCCCGCATGGTAAACGGTTACGCCGTCAAGCTGACCGTTTGAAAGACCTGCAATCTCAATTCCTTTAGGGTATGACTTAGGATAGCCGCCCGAAGCCATAATTACGCAAGCGCACGCATCATCACTCCACTCAACGTCAAGGTCTGAAAGCGTTTCATTGTCAATTGCCTCAAAAATATCAACAATATCAGTCTTAAGCCTTGGCAAAACAACCTGAGTTTCAGGGTCGCCGAAACGGCAATTATATTCAATTACCTTAGGTCCCTTAGGAGTAATCATCAAGCCGAAATAAAGACAGCCTTTAAATGTTCTGCCCTCGTTATTCATAGCATTGATTGTAGGCATAAATATTTTATCCATACATTCCTTTGCAACTTCTTGCGTATAATAAGGATTAGGAGAAACAGTTCCCATTCCGCCTGTATTAAGACCTTTATCGCCGTCAAGCGCACGCTTATGGTCCATAGAAGATACCATAGGCTTAACGCATTTACCGTCTGTAAATGCAAGAACAGAGACCTCCGGACCTGTCAAAAATTCCTCAACAACAATATTATTGCCGGAAGCACCGAAGATTTTATCCTCCATAATTTCCTTAACGCCTGCGATTGCATCTTCAAGATTTTCAGGAATGATTACACCTTTGCCGAGTGCAAGGCCGTCTGCCTTAATAACAGTAGGAAATTCGTTTCTTTCCTTAATATATTCAATTGCTTCTTCGGCATTGTCAAACACTTTATATTCAGCAGTCGGAATATTATATTTTTGCATAAGTTCCTTTGAAAAAACCTTAGAGCCTTCGATAATCGCTGCGTTTGCACGTGGACCGAATGTTTTAAATCCTGCCTCATTAAGAGCGTCTACCATACCTGCAACAAGCGGATCATCAGGAGCAACAACAACCAAATCGGCTTTAATTTCCTTAGCCAAGTTCACAACGCCGTCAATATCGGTTGCCGCAACATCAAAACACTTGGCATCATAAGAGATACCGCCGTTTCCCGGTGTGCAAAAAATCTCATCAACCTTCTTCGACTCTTTAATTTTCCTTACAAGAGCGTGCTCTCTGCCGCCCCCGCCAACAACAAGAACTTTCATATTTTCCTCCAAATTCATAATATATATGTAAATAATATATAATTTATAATAGCAAAGCAAGGGTGACGTGTGCCACCCTTTTAAAAATTATTTCTCGTTTTTATTGATAATACGTGTTTCTTCCTCTTTTGTTTCAAGATTAATGAAGCGAACAAAAAGAGAAACCTTATTATCCTCGTTAAGATTAGTCCAAATCATATTGGTAAACTCGTCGATATCACTATTGATTTCAACAGGAGTAGGCTCACCCTCAAATGACGGAATAGGATTGCCGTCGCATTTATATGTATGAATAAAATGGCCGAGCCCTCTTCTTGCAGGGTATTCATAGAAAAATCTCACACACTCCGGTTCACCGCAGTTTGACTTAAGTATGGAAAGATTATAATTACCGTTTTCCTTTAAAATACCTGAAATCCTTGGTGTATAATTAGGTGCATCAGGCTCAAATTCTCTTGTGATAAGTGCATCGTGGTAGCAATCGCCCTTAGAAAACGAATCGTAAATAGTATCCGTCTGGTCGCCGTTAGTTACAATTGTGTCACCGTTAAACTTAAGAACAGGATTATAGATAATAAGTGACGGGTCCTCCATTTTTGACTCATCAAAAGCCTTAGTACGTATTCCGCCACGCTCATTTTCCTCAAAAATTCTGTTACGGCTGTTTACGCTTCTGCCCATAATGAAATAAGCAGCCACAGCGAATTTGCCGTCATCACTTTGACCGAGAACAATGCCTCTGCCCGGATATGAATTAGTATTAAGCTCGTTTGCAAGAGATTTGATTTCCATATATTACACCTCAAAATTATTCAATTATTTTTGTTCTGTTGCCGTAAACTTCAATCTTATCTTGGCAAAAAAGAGAAACGGCACGGGGAAGAATTTTCCACTCACATTCCTCCATAACTCGTTTTTGCAAAACCTCAGGAGTATCATCAAATTTGACCTCGCTTGCCTTTTGCAAAATGATAGGACCGCCGTCGCATTCCTCGGTTACGAAATGAACGGTAGCACCGGTAAGTTTCACTCCGCTTTCAATAACTTTTTCGTGAACGTGAAGCCCCCAATAGCCTTCACCGCAAAATGAAGGAATTAAAGCAGGATGAACGTTCATCATTTTATTTGGAAATGCCTTTACAATTTGTTCGTCAAGAATAGTCATAAAGCCGGCATAAACCACTAAATCCGCTTTTGCTTCAAGGAGAATATCCCTGATTGCAGCAGTATATTCAGCTCTGTCTTTATAATTTTTCTTTTCGCAAATTTTAGTTGCGATGTTATTATTTTCAGCCCTTTTAAGAGCATAAGCGTCAGGATTTGAGGACACAACAAGGGTAATTTTACCGCCGATAATTTCTCCCCTGCTTTGCGCATCAATAAGAGCCTGCAAATTAGTTCCGCCGCCCGACACCAAAACAGCAATATTTTTCATCATACGAGTTCAACACCCTTTTCGCCCGTCTGAATTTCGCCGATTACACGAGCGTCCTCGCCGTTTTCATTAAGTATTCTTACAGCCTCGTCTGCTTTATCATTATCAACTGCAATAACAAGACCCGTACCCATATTAAATGTGTTAAACATATCTCTTTCAGGGATATTTCCCTCGCTTGCGATAAGGTCGAAAATAGGCTTTTTGAAGCATTTATCCTTTTCAATAACAGCCTTAAAACCGTCGTTTAACATTCTCGGAACATTTTCATAAAATCCGCCGCCGGTAATATGGCTGATAGCATTTACGTTAACCTTATCCATAAGAGCAAGAAGAGGTTTAACATAAATTCTTGTAGGAGTTAAAAGCTCCTCACCGAGAGTTTTTCCAAGCTCGGCAACGTGAACTCCAAGTCTTTCCTCAGTGATATTAAACACCTTTCTTACAAGTGAAAAGCCGTTTGAGTGAACACCTGAAGAAGCAACACCGATAAGAGCATTGCCGCTTGCAAGCTTATCGCCTGAAACAAGTTTATCCTTTTCGCCGATACCAACGGTAAAACCGGCAAGGTCATATTCCTCATTAGGCATAAGACCGGGATGCTCCGCAGTTTCGCCGCCAACAAGCGCACATCCTGCCTGAACACAGCCCTCTGCAACACCGCTTACGATTTGAGCAATTTTTTCCGGATAGTTTTTGCCGCAAGCAATATAATCAAGGAAGAAAAGCGGCTTTGCACCTGAGCAGGCAACGTCATTAACGCACATTGCAACACAGTCGATACCGATTGTGTCGTGCTTATCAAGAAGAAAGGCAACCTTAAGCTTTGTGCCGACACCGTCGGTGCCAGAAACGAGAACAGGATTTTTGTAATTACCTGCACCCAAAAGTTCAAACATACCGCCGAAGCCGCCGATTGAACCCATAACACCCGGGATTTCAGTTCTTTTTACGTGTGATTTAATAAGTTCAACAGATTCATAACCTGCTGTTACGTCTACACCTGCAGCGGCGTAGCTTGCGCTGAAACTATCGTTCATATTTTAAACTCCTTATTAGATTGCGGATAAGCAATTTCACAATCTTTTTTATATTATTATTTTTTCTTTGAGCGAACAATGTTCGCCCCCCTACAACGTCAAAAAGCGAAATTATAAACAGTGAAATTTGCCTTTGGCAAACATTACTTATAATTCCTTGATTTTTTCCTGAAGGGCGATATCCTTTTGCCTTACCTGCTCTGCCATATCCTCACGCATTTTTACAAGCTTAGCCATAAGTTCATCATCGCCGACAGCGAGAATTTCGGCAGCGAGCAAGGCTGCATTTTTAGCGGCATTAACACCGACTGTGGCAACAGGAATTCCCGGAGGCATCATAACTGTTGCAAGCATCGCATCCATTCCGTCGAGTACCTTTGCACTGCACGGAATACCGATAACCGGAAGAGTAGTTGATGCCGCAAGCACACCGCCCAAATGAGCTGCCATACCTGCTGCCGCAATAATCACGCCAAATCCGTTTTTAATTGCATTTTTCGAGAACTCGTGAGCTTCTTTTGGTGTTCTATGTGCGCTCATCACACGAGCCTCAACCTCAATTCCTAATTCTTTAAGTTGTTTGATTGCCGGAGCCACAACAGGTAAATCACTGTCAGAGCCCATAATAATTGCAACTTTTTTCATAATTTGTCCTCCCGGAGTAATTTATTTTATTCTGTCAACGCAGTATTGAAGATACACGTTGCTTTCGTCAGGGTAAAAAGTGCCGTAAGCATTTTCGTAAATATAAATTGCTTTTGCTCTCTTAGAGCTTTTTGCGATTGCAAAATAAGTGGTTGGGGTATAACTTTTTGTATATCCTTGAAGCCTTGGGTCAAAAATATAAGGCTTGCCGGCAAGATATATTACCGCCCATTTATGAATAGGCCTTGAGCCGTCATTATTCTTAACCTTTCCTGCCTCAAGAGTGATAAAGCTGTCATATCTTTTTTGACTTTTTGCAAAAAGAGCAGCAAGGCAGTTGTTGAAATTACTGTTACAGCCTACGCAGTTCCAACCGTGTTTTTTGAAGTTCTTAGCGTGCCAAACGTAAATAGCCTTAAATTTATCATAAGTGGTTTTATACTTAGAAATATTAACACCGCCATCGGTATATCTCTTAATCTGCTTGGCGCCCGAATTATCTGTCTTAATAGCATTGAGCATTTGCTTAACGCTCAAATTAGATTTAACCGTCGTACTCTTAGCTTTAGAAAATGTGCTGATATATCTTGCATTTCCTATAGTTTTATATGTAGCGATTCTAAAATAATATTTTCCTTTTGCAAGACCTGAAATCGTTTTGCTTGACTTACTCTTTCCCGAAACAAAAACTGTGCATTTACTGCCGTCATCTTTAAATTTCTTATTTCTTGAATACTCAATAACATAACCGCTGACATTCTTTGCCTTTTTCCACTTAACTCTGACCTTACCCTTGGAGGTATACATTGCAGATGAAAGCGAAGTACGCTTAGGTGCGGTCATAACAGAAACCGGTGCTCTGTAAGCACCGATAGCATAGCTTCCGTT
>ERZ1023663.679-NODE-679-length-10032-cov-9.003909_pt1 | contig 10032 bp, 8 predicted proteins | sample MGYA00380340_ERZ1023663 | MGnify/ENA primary metagenome ERZ1023663 (study PRJEB33179, sample SAMN07448982) | human gut metagenome | biome: Human-gut; feature: Human associated habitat; material: Faeces | host: Homo sapiens | place: India: Bhopal | collected... | reverse complement strand
GGATCTGCCGGCTGAGGCCGTCAACAAGCTCACCGCCGAAGACAACGGCCAGATTGTGGTCGGCTTCCGTCCGGAAGACGCCTCCCTGGCTGCCCCGGATGAGGCCAACGCCTTCTCCCTCAAGGTCATGAACGTTGAGGATCTGGGCTCCGACGGCTACATCTATGGCAACATCATCACCGATGGCTCCGCTGCTGAGGCGTCCACCATGATGTCCGATCAGAACAAGCTCACCACGATCCGCGTGAACCCGCGTGCTCTTCCGAAGGTCGGCGATACCGTCAAGATCAAGATCGACCCGTCCAAGATGCACCTGTTCGCTCCGTCCACCGAGCTGCGTCTGAACTGAGACGATAACGAGTAACCAACCGTCGGGCGTTCCTTATGGAACGCTTGGCGGGTGGTTGAACCAATACTTGGCGGATGTGCAAACGTCCGTCAACCATTAAACGAGACATTCTCTTTCCTCTCTTATTGTCTCGTTGGAAAAGCCTCGCGTTGGTGCGGGGCTTTTCTTTTCCCGCTGTTCTCATCGTGACACTCGTAGTCCCTTTGCCGCCTGCCGTGGGTAGGTCAGCGGGTAAATTGAAGAGCTATGGAATCACATGAATTGCCACAGATGGATCCCCGTGTGCTTAAGGCCACTTCCGTGAAGGCCGAGGACCCCACAGCGCAGAGCCCGGAGCCGCAGGCGTTGAAGATCACCGCCGCGAGTTCGAATCCGAAGATGTTCACGCTGCCGTGGGAGAAGCCGCTGGCAACATGGCCTGAGGACCTGCTGGTCAACCTGCCGCGAGGCATCTCCAGGCACGTGGTGCGTTTCGTGCACGTGGGCGACGAAGTCTACGCCATGAAGGAAATCACACGCAACGTGGCGGAACGCGAATACGAGCTGCTGCGCCGACTGCAGAAGCTGGAACTGCCTACCGTGCAGCCGATCGCCGTGGTCACCGGCCGCCATAATGCGCAAGGTGAGCCGCTGGAAGCCATCCTGGTCACCAAGCATCTGAAATTCTCGCTGCCGTACCGCGCGCTGTTCGCCCGCAACCTGCGTCCCGACACCGCCGAACGACTCATCGACGCGCTTGCCGTGCTGATGGTGCGCCTGCACCTGGCCGGCTTCTATTGGGGCGATGTGTCCCTGTCGAACGTGTTGTTCCTGCGCGACGCCTACGCTTTTTCCGCGTTCCTGGTGGATGCTGAAACCGGTGATCTACAGGTGAACCTCACCGAAGGCCAGCGTGAATACGATGTGGATTTGGCCCGTACGAACATCATCGGCGAACTGATGGATCTGTCTTCCGGCGCATTGCTGCCGAGCAACGTGGACGAAATCGAAATCGGAAACCGCCTGGTGGACCGCTACCATTCGCTGTGGAGCGCGCTGACCGACACCGACAAGTTCAGCCCGGACGAGATGTGGAAGATCGAAAAGCGCGTCAACAAGCTCAACGAACTGGGCTTCGACGTGGACGAGCTGGAAATGAAGACCGCCGAGGACGGCAAGCGCGTGCTGGTGCGTCCGCGCGTGGTGGACGCCGGCTACGCCAACCGCAAGCTGCTGCGACTGACCGGTCTTGACGTGCAGGAGAACCAGGCCCGCCGTCTGCTCAACGATCTGGACGCCTACCGCACCTCCACGTGGCGTGATGGCGAGGATCTCGAAATCGTGGCCACCGACTGGATGCGCGAGGTGTTCGAGCCGACCGTGCGTATGATTCCGCGCGAATACCGTTCCCAGATCGAGCCGGCGCAGTTCTTCCATGAGGTACTCGACCATCGTTGGTTCCTTGCGGAGAAGGCCGGCCACGACGTGTCCATGACCGAAGCCGTGAAGAGCTATGTGGAGAACGTGCTGCCGCAGTACAAGCTCGATCAGAAGGATTTGGACGTGTTGAACGACGAAGCCGATTCCGGCGTGATCGACGACGAATACACGTACAACGATCCCGATGACGACGGCTACAACCCCGACGACGATCCCGACGCGGCGGTGTGGAGCCACTGATTCTGCACGTTAGCATGGTCCGTAATTGCTGGAGCCTCTAACACAAGAAAAGCTCAGGAAAACAAAAGAAGCTCAAGCTGGAAAAGCTTGAGCTTCTTTGTATGTATCGCAAATATATAACGATTACTTGGCTGCGGCAGCCGCTTCACGACGTGCGCGCGCCACGGCGTACAGCGTGATGCCGGCCGCGACGGACGCGTTCAGCGACTCGACCATATTCGACATCGGAATGCCGGCGATCGAATCGCACGCCTCGCGTACAAGACGGCTCAGGCCGTTGCCTTCCGAACCGAGCACAACGACCAGCGGATCGGTTTCGAAACCGGTTTCGCCGACGAGCGCATCGCCACCGCCGTCGAGACCGACGCTGTAGTAGCCGCGTTCCTTCAGGCTTTCGATCGCCTTCGTCAGGTTCACCACGCGTGCCACCGGCATATGCGCTGCGGCGCCCGCCGACACCTTCCATGCGGCGGCGGTGACCGAAGCGGAACGACGTTCCGGCAGAATCACGCCGTTCGCGCCGAATGCGGCCGCGGAACGGATGACCGCGCCGAGGTTCTGCGGATCGGTGACGCCATCCAGGGCAATGAACAGCGGACGTGCTGCGATACGCGCGCCCTCCGAAGTGGCCGCTTCCATGGCGCGCGCCTTCTTGTCGGCGCGGTCCACGAGCTCTGCCAGCGAGGAATACTGGAACGGTTGCGCCTTCAGCACCACGCCCTGATGGTTCGACGAGCGTGCGATACGGTCCATTTCGAGCCTGTCGGCTTCCAGCAGATGCAGTCCGTGGATGCCGGCGAGACGCACGATTTCGCGCGTGCGATCGTCATGCTCGATACGTGCCGCCACATACAGCGTGGTTGCCGGCACGCCACAACGCAGCGCCTCAAGCACCGCGTTACGACCGATGACCAGATCGTCGGATTCCGACGTGAACTTTGCCACGCGACGACGTGCCGCCAGTCGCGGATCGGCCATCTTGCGGCGATCGGCTGCCTTCTTGGCCTTGTATGCCTTGTGATACACGCGATTTTCGGCCTTGGGGGTCGGCCCCTTGCCCTTCAACGCGTTACGATGTTTTCCGCCCGACCCCTTGGTCGGTCCTTTTTTCATTGCCATAGTTGTCCATTGTCCCAGCACCCCGGGAAAAGGCGGCGGCTTCGCGTCTGCTCGATATTGCTCGATATGATGGCAAGAATGGAGAAGAATAAAGAGATTTTCGGATTGCCCCTCATGTTCTGGGGCCTGTGGGTCACGCTGCTTATTCTGTGGATGGGCCGCTTCGTCACGTCGTTTCTTTCCATGTATCTCGTGTCCGACATGCACGTGAGTGCGGGCGTTGCCGGCACGATCGTCTCCATGTACGGTTTCGGCGGTATTTTCGGCTGCCTGTACGGTGGTGCGCTGTCTGACCGATTCGGGCGCCCCGCGATGATTGTTATCGGCAATCTCGGTTCCGCGGTGATGCTGGTTTTGTTGGCTTGTATCGGCAATCCTTGGATTATGGCGATTACGTTGCTGATATACGGTGCGATTTCATCTATGCCAACGCCCGCGGTCGCGGCCTACGTTTCCGACGTGGTGCCGTTCCGCAAGCAAAAGCGTGCGTATTCGCTGCAAACATGGGCTGCGAATTTCGGCTTCGCTATTGGCCCGATCATCGCCAACCAGCTTGTCAAAATCTCCTATTCGCTGATGTTCTATGCGGAAGCGGCTGTGTTGGTATTCGCTACGTTGCTGATGATGGCATTCTTCAAAGAGGCCGGGCTGGGCGTGCACGGTGTCGGACGGTCTGTGAAACGCTCCGTGGAACGTTCCGTGGAACAATCTGTGGAACGTTCTGGCACTGCGCAAACGGCTCAATCGCAGCAATCGGAATTCTCCATTTGGCGCAGCTATCGTCGTGCCTGCACCGACAAAGCGCTCATGTCGATGGTGGTGCTGATGTTCCTGTACACGCTGGCGTATTACCAGATCGTCAGCGGCTTGCCGATTTCCATGACGCAAATCGGCCTTGGTACGGATGAGTATTCCAGCCTGCTGACCATTAACGGCGGGTTGCTGTGCCTGCTGCAGATTCCCGCGATCGGGCTGTTTCAGCGGATGAGCAACACCCGTGTGCTGGTGCTGGGCATGTCCATTACCGCGGTTGGCTATGCGTTCCAAATCGGCGCCGATTCGTGGGTGACATTTGCGATTGCGACCGTGTTGTGGACGCTCGGCGAGCTTGGCACATTCCCGATTGCCGCCACGACGGTGGCGAACATCGCGCCGAAGGATGTGCGCGGCACGTATCAGGGCCTGTACAACCTGGTGTGGTCGCTGTCCAATGCGTTTTCGCCGCTTGTCGGAGGCTGGATTTTGAACGCGTTCGGCAGTCACGTGCTGTGGACCTGCTGCACGGTGATGTTCGTAATTGTGGCGATTGGTTTCTACGTGACGCGCGGCCCCCGCGAACGCGCCGCAGCCCGCAATCTTGCGATGGAGGAACTGTAGCGGTTGCGCTGCGCAGGTGGCGTGCGGCAGATACGCCACCGAACTTGCCAGACAACTTAACATGACTTAACGGCAACTTCGCATCTGTTAAGTTCGCTGGTAAGTTGCTGTTAAGTTCGTGCGAAGTTGACGGAAAGCGATGTATTAGCGTGATTGGGTGGCACAAATAATGGACATTGCCGGCAAGACAGGGGTGCATGTGCGCGTATGAAAAAGCGGGAGGCCGCGATTCGGTTGGAATCGCGGCCTCCCGCTATGCGATTTAAAAAATCGGAAAAGAAGAGAATCGGTGCCGCAGCGTTCGCTGCGGCGGTGCCTTGCCTCACGCGGTTTGTTTCAAAGAGACGGCCTGACGCGGTTCGGCTTGCCTTCCTGCTTGAAGGTCTTACTTGTTGAGGACCTTCTTCATCAGATCAGCGGAAGCCTTGGCGAGTGCGAACTGGCCGAAGCCCGGATCGATGGAAGCGAGGTTGGAGTTGAGGATCTGGTTGAAAGTGTTGTTGTTCTTCATGATGTTTCCTTTCGGACGACCGCCTGGTTTCTTGCTTCTTTTTTCTTCTCTACATCGTGCGGTGCGTCGCTATTGTGTTGTTTTTCTTGTTCTTCGTTCTTCTGTTGTTTTTCTGTTGTGCCTTTACTATACGCACGTCGGTATGCGTCTGGCATGCCGCAATCGTCATTTCTATTGTAAAATCATCGGGTTATCTTGAAGAAAATGTGATTACTGTGCCCGCATAACAACACAATCGCCGTATCGTACGCTGACACGAGACGGAACATATCCATTCCCATGTCAACGCACGATACGGCGATATCGGCGTAAATCAGCGGAATAATCGTAAATCAGCGGGGCTGACGGAAGTGACGGTCACCGATTGGATCGAACGGCGTGTGCGGTTCAAGCTGGTACCAGTACGCCACCGACGCGACGTCATCCTGCCGCTCGAAATTGCCGGCTTCCTCGGTGCCGATCTGCTGCCAGGTGACGCGCAGGTCAGAATCGAAATAAATCGGATCCGGAATGTGCCAGCGGTACAGGCCGCGCATGACGGGTGTGGCCACATCCCAGTAGTCGCTTTCGCGGTGCGCGGCAAGACGCTGCGAATAGAACGGGAATCCTAGGTACGGTCCGGTGAACGTGTTCTCGCGCATGCGCCCATGCTCGTCGAAGTCGGCGAAACTCCACGCGCCGCCGAAGTAGTCTTCCGCTCCGGTGCTGCACCACGTCGGGTACTGTTCATCGCCGTCGATGTACATTTTGACTTCGCCTTCGCCCCACCAGCGGCTTTCCAGCGCGGTCAGCGCAAGGTAGGTGCCGATGTACACGCCATGGCCGTGCACATTGTCGAGAATCGTGTAGTCACGGGCAATTTCGGTGACGCGTTCGCGGCGCCACTGCGCATGGAAGCGCATCGCATCGGCTGGCAGCGCGTCGTATTCCGTGTAGTCGATTTGGTAGAAGAAGGCCGGCACGTCCTCGTTGTGATCGTTGCGCAGCACAATGCGCGCGTGCTCGAACGGCATGGCGAAATAGCAGTTGAAACCTCGATTTGGCACCACCATGATCGGGATGGAATTGATACGGCAGGCCTGTGCGTGACCGCAGCAGAAGAAATCGCCGATCGGGCACTGCACGGACGGCGTCTCCTCGCCATCCCAATAGAATTCGAGGATGAGATTGCGCAGTACGTTCGGACCGGTCGGGGAAGTGCGGTCGGTGACCGTCATCCAAATGTGGCGAATCACGCCCGGGCCATCGACGTCCATCAGCGTGACCGAATCGCCCGCCTTGATCGTCTGGATGCAAGGGCTGCCCTTACGTGACGGGCCGAGCGCGCTGGCGGCGGTGGCTGCAGTGCCCTTGCCGCCGGTCGGGTTTTCGGCGTTGACGCAACGTGTACGGCCGTGGTCCGCGGCGATTGCCAGCGAATCTAGGACGCCGTTGCCGAAGCCGGAAGTAGTCATAGTGTTCATTGCTATTCTCCTTTTCCTTCTGGAACGTGTCTTTCGGTGCGTTCCACAGTTATTCTGTTGAAACGTTTCGATTGTCCGTATGAAATTATGTTGCTGTCTTACGGTCGTCGGTTGGCTGCCTTGCCATCTGGCAATCGCAAGAAAATCTATATTGCTTCGCCGGACCCCGCTTCCGCGACGGACCCGCGATGCTTTACCGCGGGATCGATGAGCTTGACGGAGCCCTTGATATTGGTGTGCTCCTCAATGGCCGAAACCAGCAGATTCATGGCTTCAGTGCACAACTCTTCCGGCATAACCGGCATTTCAGAGACGAGGAAGCGTGTCGGCTCGCCTTCGAAATATGTGCCACACGACAGTACCGAAACATCCTGCGGAATCGATATGCCGTTGTCGTGCAACTCGACCAGCACCCGGCTGAGGACACTCGCATTCGCCTGGTTGATAATGGCGGTCGGGCGGTCGGGTCTTGCGAAAGCGGCGTGGACGAATCGCTTCGCGTCGAAACTATCGGCCTCGTAATGCTCGGATTCGATGATCGTCATGCCGCATTCGCGTGCATGTGCCAGCAGGCTTTCGCGGAACAACATGACGTATCCGGAACGACGATCGTAATCGGATTCGTTGTTGCGCAGGAACGCAACGGTGCGATGTCCCTTCTCATGCAGGAAGTCAATGGCCTTCTGACCCATTAATACGAAATCGATGTCCACGCAGGCGCAATCGGCGTGGGACGACGGATAGCCGATAGCCACGCACGGCTTGGAAAAAGTGCCGGATTGAGCGGCGCGCTCGTCATCCTGCTCCACGTCGAGCAGCACGATGCCATCCGCAAGATTGCTTTGCGTCACGCGGCGGATATCCTTCACTGCATCCGGACCGGTCAGCAACATCACGTCATACCCTGCATTCCTTGCGGCCCATGCGGTGCGCAGGAAGTAGGCGTTGTACCTGGCCTGGTTGATGTCGCCTCGAATCGGGGCGCTCAACGCGATGATCTGGTTGCGCATGCCGCGCATCTTACGGGCGCTGGCGTCCGGAGTGTAACCGAGCTTCTCTACGGCGGCCATGACTTTGTCGGTGGTTTTCGCAGAGATTGAACGCTTGCCGGATAGTACATAGGAGACGGTGCTGGCGGAAACTCCCGCTTCGCGGGCCACGTCTTTGATGCCTGCCATGCGTCTCGCCTCCCTCTTGTGCCGTTCTATCCGCTATTTATCGAATCGTTTCGTCGAAACGTTTCACTTAGCATAGCGCGACTATAAAATCATGTCAATCGTACGGCACGTCGCGTTCTCCCGTATGGGTTTATCGCCTATACGGGAGAACTACGCGTAGTTAGCGCTTCTTGCCGGACTTGCCGACCTTGCCAAACGTGAACGCGCGGACGATCGCCACAATGCCAAGTGCAACCAACGCGCATCCGCCAAACAGAATCAGCCAACCGGTGGAGGCCAGCGGGCTGAACAGCATGATGCAGCCGGCCACAATCGAAATCAGCGCGTAAATCACAGCCCATGCGGAACTTGGCATATGCCACGACTCAACCAGCGCCATCACGCCTTCCATCATCCAGCCGAGGCCCACCACCATAGTGACGAGCACTGCCAGCATGGCGCCGGACAGGGTCGCATTCTTCAGCATGACCACGCCACCGACTGTCAGCAACAGGCCGACCAGAATGTCAAGCACGCGCCAGCCTCCCGGCAGACCGAGCTCCACAATTGCGGTGACGATACGGTCACCCCGGAAATCACGAAATACGCGCCCAACGCAACCGCGGCGATCTTCAGCGTCACCCCCGGCCAGATGAGTAGCGCAATGCCGAGCACAATCGCCATCACGCCGAGCACGCCGTACACACCGCGAATGGCATTCTTCGCGCGTTGCGGCAGCCACGATTCCACCAACTTGAACGGGCTTACCGGCTCCCACTCGCCACTGTCGTTGCTATGGCTATTCGGGTCGTAACCATACGGATTACCGTACGGATATCCATACGGATTGCCGTAGGGGTTGCCATATGGATTGCCGGAATAGCGAGGGGTCTGCTCGGCATCTGGTCCGCCGCTTTGTGGACCGTCCTGCTGTTGCGATTGCTGCGCTTGCTGGTTCGGTGCATAGGCGCCGTATCCCGGCTGCGGTGGTTGACTGGGGTCGTTGGGATTGCCGGGATTCATATTTGGATAGCTCATGATGCCCTCCTTCAGAAAAACATGCTTTGAGGCGTCGTTTGCTTCAAAGACGTGCTTTCATTTTAGGCACCCTGCCTGTTTTCAGCCATCAACAGAATCGGCCGGCCTGCCTATTGGCAAGTCGGCCGGAATTATGCCGCGAATCGGCGGTTATGCTTGAGGCTGAAGCTGGCTTAGCTTAGAACAGCTTGAGCTGAACGTTGAGGCTGAGCGGCTGGTCGGCGGGCAGCTGGTACTGCTCATGCACCGGCGACATCCACGAATCGTCGCCGCCGACGCCCATTTGCGCGGCCAGCAGACGCAGGAACATGTGACGCGGCTTCGGCAGCTCATCCTGATGCAGCGCCTCTTCCAGCATCGTGCTCGAATACGGCAGTAGGCTCATCGCGAACGGCTTTGCGCCGGCACCGCGCTTCACGCGCACACCGTGGCCGGAATCGTCCGTGATCTCCGCCCAACGCACATCCTCATGATTGCCGGTTTCCTGCGGCAGCAGGTACGGCGCGCAATCATCGACAGCCGTCGTGCTCCATACACCCAGCTTCGCGTGCCTGCGGTCGGCGTACGTCTCTTCCGGACCGGCGCCGTAGAATCGCAGGTTCGCATATTCCACCGGCAGCGCCCATTCGATACCGAACGCCGGAATCGTTGGCAGATCGCCGTTCTTCTCGCCTGGATACTCGACGTCGAGCGAAACGAGGCCGGCCGTGTCGGCAACGTAACGGACCGTCACTTTCGTGCGCTGCGGAATCGCCAATTCGTACGTATACGTGGCTTCTACGGCATTTTCTCCACGATTTGCGATCGCGCAGTCGACGCAACGCGCATACTTTCCTGCGACCGCCCACGCGGCACGTTCGAAAGCGTGTCCAGCACCGCGATCGTTGTCCGTCAGCGGACGGAACGTGGTGATCGACGGGCGGCGCAGCACGAATTCGCGCTCGCCGAACGTATATGAAACCATACCCCCTTGTGTGCGGGAGAACAGTGCTTCACGACCCTGTCCGCGCACGCCGGCGTTCCAGCGGCCAAGGGTGACGGTGCCGTCGGCCGGAGCTCCGGCCGCGTCAACGGCATCTGCAGTGGTCTTCGCACCTGCCACCACGCACTGGCCGAACGCCAGCTCGTAGCCGGCCGGTGCCCAATCGCAAGCGTTGCCAAGCTGCTGCGATACCTCCAAAACCAGCTCTTCGGCGTTGCTGCGGTAGTCATCAACCGGCCAATCGACTTCGAATGAAGCGCTCTCGCCGGCGGCCACGTCGAAACGGCGCGTAGTCGACCATACCGGCTTGCCGTCGGCCAAAATCCGCAGCACGAAGCGATTATCGCCCGTATCCACGAACAGATTGTCGTTCGTAA
>ERZ1023663.669-NODE-669-length-10154-cov-11.472324_pt1 | contig 10154 bp, 8 predicted proteins | sample MGYA00380340_ERZ1023663 | MGnify/ENA primary metagenome ERZ1023663 (study PRJEB33179, sample SAMN07448982) | human gut metagenome | biome: Human-gut; feature: Human associated habitat; material: Faeces | host: Homo sapiens | place: India: Bhopal | collected... | reverse complement strand
ACTGCCATTTTTATTAAATATTGCTATAAAAATCAATAGTATCTCCTTCTTTCAACGTAACGATAGCCTTCTTGAACGCATTCGTACGTCCGTTGATGATACCGGCACGAGTATAGCGGCTCTTGTTTTTGCCGGCATACTTCATTGTATTCACATCAACTACTGTAACGTTGTAAAGGGCTTCAACTTCCTTCTTAATTTCCAGTTTATTAGCTTCAGGACGCACGATAAAGCCGAAACGATTATTCGTCTTATCAGTAATTGCAGTCATCTTCTCTGTCACTAACGGTTTAATAATAATTCCCATTATTTAAGCCTCCTTTTTACATTAAGATATTGTCGATAGCAGAAAGTGCACTTTCAGCAAACACAACGACCCCAGCGTCCAATACTCTGTAAGTATTTAACCCTGAGATAGTCTGCACATTAGCACCCTTCACATTACGAGCCGACAAATATACGTTTTTATTTGCTTCTGGTAAAATCACAAGCAGCTTTTTGTCAGAAACTTTAAGATTTTTTGTCATTGCAACAAAATCTTTAGTCTTCGGAGCTTCAAAAGAGAAGTCTTCTACTACTACAACTGCGTTGTTCTGAGCCTTGTATGACAAAGCTGACTTACGAGCCAGAGCCTTTACTTTTTTGTTTAATTTGAAGTAGTAATCTCTCGGTTTCGGACCGAATACGCGTCCACCACCAACAAGTACCGGTGAGTTCATGTCACCACGACGTGCACCACCACCACCTTTCTGGCGACCGATTTTACGAGTAGAACCACTGATTTCGCTTCTTTCCTTTGACTTGTGTGTACCCTGACGCTGGTTAGCCATAAACTGTTTAACATCCAAGTAGATAGCGTGGTCGTTGGGCTCAATTCCGAAGATAGACTCGTTTAACGTAATCTTTCTCCCAGTGTCTTCACCTTTAATGTTATATACGTTAACTTCCATTATTTCTCAATTAATACGATTGAACCTTTGCAACCCGGGATAGAACCTTTAACCAAAAGAAGGTTATGATCCGCGATTACTTTTAATACCTGCAAGTTTTGTACAGTGACTCTGTCACCACCAAGTTGTCCACCCATGCGCATTCCTTTGAATACTTTTGCTGGGTAAGAACAAGCACCGATAGAACCCGGTTTACGAGCGCGATTATGCTGACCGTGAGTAGCTTGACCCACACCACCAAAACCATGTCTTTTTACTACACCCTGAAAACCCTTACCCTTAGAAGTACCAACAACGTCAACAAAGCTAGCGTCGTTAAACATTTCTACAGTAATGGTATCACCCAAATTCAACTCTGTTTCAAATTCTTTGAACTCAGCCAAGTGTCTCTTCGGTGTTACTCCTGCTCTTTTAAAATGTCCCATCAACGGTTTAGTTGTATGTTTTTCCTTTTTGTCCTGGAAACCCAACTGAACAGCTGCATAGCCATCTTTTTCTACAGTCTTTACCTGAGTAACAACACAAGGACCTGCTTCGATAACAGTGCATGGTACATTCTTACCCTCGGCACTGAAAACGGATGTCATTCCGATTTTTTTTCCTAATAATCCTGGCATTTCACTTAATTTTTAATACTTACACTTTGATTTCTACTTCCACACCACTCGGCAACTCCAACTTCATCAGAGCATCTACTGTCTTAGCTGTTGAGCTATAGATGTCAATCAGTCTCTTGTAAGAAGAGAGTTCGAATTGTTCACGCGACTTCTTGTTAACGAAAGTCGAACGGTTCACGGTAAAGATACGCTTGTGCGTAGGAAGAGGAATCGGACCGCTAACGATGGCGCCCGTTGTCTTCACCGTTCTTACAATCTTCTCAGCTGACTTGTCAACCAAGTTGTGGTCGTAAGATTTCAGTTTGATTCTAATTTTTTGACTCATTACTGTCTTTAATTATTAAATAGTTATATAAGATGAAGTTCCGCAGGCTAAGAGTCATTCGCTAGCCTACGGGACTTCAAGTTTTTTTTAGATTAAGTCAGTACGACCTTTTACTTCCTCCAATACTGCCTTGGCAATAGAGTTGGAAACCTGGGCGTGGTGAGAGTATACCATTGAAGAGGTTGCACGACCAGAAGTGATGGTACGCAATGCTGTTACGTAACCGAACATTTCTGCCAGCGGAACCATTGCCTTCACGATACGTGCACCGGAACGGCTGGATTCCATACCTTCCACCTGGCCACGACGCTTGTTCAAGTCACCGATAACGTCACCCATGTTCTCTTCCGGAGTAACAACTTCCAGCTTCATGATAGGCTCCATCAGCACCGGACCTGCCTTAGCACAAGCATTCTTATATGCCTGGATAGCACAGATTTCGAATGACAACTGGTCAGAGTCAACCGGGTGGAAAGAACCGTCAATCAAGGTTACTTTCAGTGAATCCAACGGATAACCTGCCAACACACCATTCTTCATGGCAGTAGTGAAGCCCTTCTGTACAGACGGGATAAATTCCTTAGGAATGTTACCACCCTTCACTTCGTCGACGAATTGCAATCCGCCTTCCTTGAAGTCTTCATCAACCGGGCCGATGTTCACGATAATATCAGCGAACTTACCACGACCACCGGACTGCTTCTTGTAAACTTCACGCAAGTTGACTGTCTTAGTGATAGCTTCCTTATAGTTAACCTGAGGCTTACCCTGGTTACATTCAACCTTGAACTCACGTTTCAGACGGTCGATAATAATATCCAAGTGAAGCTCGCCCATACCAGAGATAACTGTCTGACCAGTCTGTTCGTCAGTCTTAACTGTGAACGTCGGGTCTTCTTCAGCCAGCTTAGCCAGACCATTTGACAGTTTATCCATATCCTTCTGAGTCTTAGGCTCAACTGCGATACCGATAACCGGTTCCGGAAAGTCCATAGATTCCAATACAATCGGTGCAGTTTCGTCACACAATGTATCACCAGTATGTATATCCTTGAAACCTACGCCAGCACCAATATCACCAGCACCGATAACTTCTACCGGATTCTGCTTGTTAGAATGCATCTGGAACAAACGGGACACACGCTCCTTCTTCCTTGAACGGGAATTATAAATATAAGAACCCGCTTCAATTTTTCCTGAATAAACACGGAAGAAAGTCAGACGACCGACATACGGGTCAGTAGCAATCTTAAATGCCAAAGCAGATGTTTTTTCATCATCATCCGGCTTACGATCTTCCTCCAAACCAGTATCAGGATTAGTTCCTATGATATTCGGAGTATCCAACGGAGAAGGCAAGAATGCACAAACATAGTCAAGCAAAGTCTGTACACCTTTGTTCTTGAATGAAGATCCACACAGCATCGGAACAACAGCCATCTGTACTGTTGCGTTACGAAGAGCTCTCAAAACCTCTTCTTCTGTAATAGTAGAAGGATCATCGAAATATTTCTCCATCAAGGCATCGTCAAACTCAGCTACTTTTTCGAGCATCTTATCTCTCCATTCATTGGCTTCGTCTACTAAATTGGCAGGAATTTCCTCCACCGTATAGTCAGCCCCCATTGTCTCATCATGCCAATAGATAGCTTTCATTTTAATAAGGTCAACCAACCCCTTGAAAGTTTCTTCAGCGCCAATAGGGATAACGATAGGACATGGATTAGCACCCAAAACGTCCTTCATTTGGCGAACTACTTCGAAGAAGTCTGCACCGGAACGGTCCATTTTATTAACATAACCGATACGTGGCACATTGTACTTGTCTGCTTGACGCCAAACTGTTTCAGATTGCGGTTCAACGCCACCAACTGCACAATAAGCAGCGACAGCACCGTCCAACACACGTAAAGAGCGTTCTACCTCAGCAGTAAAGTCCACGTGTCCCGGAGTATCAATCAAATTGATTTTATAAGTATTACCGGCATATTTCCAACGAGTGGTAGTAGCAGCAGAAGTGATAGTGATACCACGTTCTTGTTCTTGCTCCATCCAGTCCATTGTAGCGGCACCATCGTGTACCTCACCGATTTTGTGGGTCAAACCCGTGTAAAACAAAATACGTTCAGAAGTCGTTGTCTTTCCGGCATCGATGTGGGCCATGATACCGATATTACGTGTCAAATGTAAATCATGCTTTGCCATTTTCTAATTCCCTTACTTTAAGTTTTTTAATCTTCTAATTGGTTAGTCTCTTATAGTATTAGAATCTGAAATGAGCAAATGCACGGTTAGCTTCTGCCATTCTATGCATATCTTCTTTACGTTTGTAAGCACCGCCCTGTTCATTGAAAGCATCCATGATTTCGGCAGCCAGCTTATCAGCCATTGATTTACCGCCACGCTTACGTGCAAAGATAATCAAGTTCTTCATGGAAATTGATTCCTTACGGTCAGCACGGATTTCTGTAGGAACCTGGAAAGTAGCACCACCCACACGGCGAGACTTAACTTCCACTTGAGGAGTCACATTATCCAGAGCTTTTTTCCAGATTTCAAGAGCGGATTTCTCTTCGTTCTGCATTTTGTTCTTCACTGTTTCCAACGCAGCATAGAAGATTTCATAAGAAGTGTTCTTCTTTCCATCGTACATCAAGTGATTCACGAACTTGGAAACTTTTACATCATTGAACACGGGATCCGGAAGGATAACGCGTTTTTTTGGTTTTGCTTTTCTCATTTGTTTGAAAAATAATGTTTTTGTTCTTGGTTGTCTACTTCTTGACTTCTTCAACTCTCCCTCCGGAGAATTTACTCAACCTTTAGCATTTCCAACAAACTAAAACGTAAGTTATTACTTTAAATTTTCCTATTTTGGGAATCAGGCCACCAGATTATTTCTTCTTAGCAGGAGCTGCTTGACCCGGTTTCGGACGTTTTGCGCCGTATTTGGAACGTCTTTGTGTACGACCTGCAACACCTGCAGTATCCAAAGTACCACGTACGATGTGATAACGCACACCCGGAAGGTCTTTTACACGACCACCACGTACCAACACGATAGAGTGTTCCTGCAAGTTGTGACCTTCTCCCGGAATATAAGAGTTCACCTCTTTACCATTGGTCAAACGTACACGAGCTACTTTACGCATAGCTGAATTCGGCTTCTTCGGAGTGGTTGTATACACTCTCACGCAAACGCCACGTCTTTGAGGACAAGAGTCCAAGGCTGGAGACTTTGATTTCTCCACCAGCACTTCGCGTCCTTTTCTTACTAATTGCTGAATTGTAGGCATTTTAATTGTTTTTAGTTATATATTATTGTTTATATTAATTCAAAACTATACACTTTTGGGCTGCAAAGATACTAATAAGTTTTGAATAATCAATGCACTACAAGTTTTTTTTTGATTTTACGCTTCACCCTTGATGTTGGGAAGAGGCGGAAATGTTTGTTCGTCCGGCATGCGAATCAGTCCGAAAGCGCGTTCATATTTCCCAATATTCTCTTCGAGTGCACGCAGCAAACGCTTGGCATGTTCGGGTGCCAAAACTATGCGCGATTGCACGCCAGCCTTTGGCATTCCAGGCATCACGCGGATAAAGTCGAGAATAAATTCCGAACTGGAATGAGTTATAATAGCCAAATTGGCATATGTACCTTGCGCCACTTCTTCCTTCAATTCTATCTGGAGTTGACCGTTGTTGTTTTCTTGATTTTCCATGTTGCACAATTGTTTTTAAAATGTTCTTAAAAGATAGACCAAAAGTACTCTTTTTTTTCGGATGATATACATTTAAGTTCAAAAAGACACATAATAATCCGTTCTGAAAAAGGAGCAAGCCACTGCAACCGTTTTGCAGTAGCACTGTAACAAACATACAGAAGCATTGCAGTACAGAAGGAAGAGGCAAAGATAAAACAGAGAGGGAATACTCCTTCTTATAGGATATTCCCTCTCTATTTAATAGAATTATATTGACGTTGTAAGGCTATCCCTCTACTTTCTCGTCTACAGCATAATCAAGTACCGTCTTCTTGTTGGCAAGCATACGGTCGTACTCTTCTTTGGAGCCAACGATAATCTTCTCGAACTCGCGTTGTCCGGTACCGGCAGGAATCAGGTGACCGCAAATTACGTTCTCCTTCATACCTTCCAGACGGTCCACCTTTCCGTTGATGGCAGCCTCGTTCAGTACCTTCGTCGTTTCCTGGAAGGAAGCAGCCGACATGAAGCTTGAAGTCTGCAATGCAGCACGGGTGATACCTTGAAGAATCTGAGTAGAAGTCGCAGGTACAGCGTCGCGCACTTCCACGGGTTTCAAGTCGCGGCGTTTCAACATGGAGTTCTCGTCACGCAGCTTGCGGGCCGTCACAATCTGGCCAGCCTGCAGACTCTGGGAATCTCCAGCATCCACTACCACCTTCTTTCCCCAGATACGGTCGTTCTCTTCCATGAATTCCATCTTGTCAACAACTTGCTGTTCCAGGAAGCGGGTATCACCTGGCTCGTCGATTTCCACCTTGCGCATCATCTGACGAACGATGATTTCAAAGTGCTTATCATTAATCTTCACACCCTGCAGACGGTAAACGTCCTGAACCTCGTTCACAATATATTCCTGCACGGCCGTAGGACCTTTGATAGCCAGGATGTCCGCAGGTGTGATAGCACCGTCAGACAACGGAGTACCGGCACGTACATAGTCGTTCTCCTGAACCAGAATCTGCTTGGACAACGGTACGAGGTACTTCTTCACTTCACCGGTCTTGGAAGTAACGATGATTTCGCGATTACCGCGTTTCACCTTACCCATGGTAACCTCACCGTCGATTTCTGAAACCACAGCGGGATTAGACGGGTTACGTGCCTCGAACAACTCAGTGACACGGGGAAGACCACCCGTGATATCACCCGCTTTACCTACGGCACGCGGAATCTTCACGATAACTTCACCGGCCTTTACCTTCTGACCGTCTTCAACCACTACGTGGCCACCTACTGGCAAGTTGTATGTACGGATCAGTTCGCCGTCTTCTGTCATGATGTGTGCGGTAGGCACCTTCGTCTTATCCTTAGACTCAATGATGATGATTTCGCGCAAACCGGTAGATTCATCAGACTCTACCTTATAAGTCACGTTTTCAATAACGCCTTCAAATTCAATCTTACCGGTAGCTTCGGTAATGATAACCGCGTTGAACGGGTCCCAACGGGCAATCATCTTGCCTTTCTCTACCATTTCACCATCGGCTGCATAGAGCGTAGAACCGTAGGGTACATTATGAGTGGAAAGCACAATACCTGTGTTGACATCCACGAAACGCACTTCGGCCAAACGGCCTACCACTACCTTTGCCGGTTCGCCTGCTTCGTCGATAACGTCTACCGTACGGAGTTCTTCGAATTCCAGACGGGCAGGATTCTTGGCCACGATGCTTGCGTTGGCAGCAATATTGGCTGCCGTACCACCGGCATGGAATGTACGCAGTGTCAACTGTGTACCCGGCTCACCGATAGACTGTGCAGCGATTACGCCGACTGCCTCGCCCTTCTGAACCATACGGCTGGAAGCCAGGTTACGTCCGTAACACTTGGCACAAACACCTTTCTTGGATTCGCAGGTCAATACAGAACGGATTTCAACGCTCTCGATTGGAGAGTCTTCAATGCGTTGTGCAATGTCCTCGGTAATTTCCTCACCGCCGGCCACAATCAGTTCGCCAGTTGTAGGATGAACAATATCATGTACGGATACACGACCCAGGATACGTTCATACAGAGTGGCAATGGTTTCATCATTGTTCTTCAGTGCCGTACAAACCAATCCGCGGAGCGTGCCGCAGTCTTCTTCATTAATAATCACATCATGCGATACGTCAACCAGACGACGGGTCAGGTATCCGGCATCGGCCGTCTTCAAAGCGGTATCGGCAAGACCCTTACGGGCACCGTGGGTAGAGATAAAGTACTCCAACACGGACAGACCTTCCTTAAAGTTAGAAAGAATCGGGTTTTCGATAATCTGACCGCCTTCGGCACCTGCTTTCTGGGGCTTCGCCATCAAACCACGCATACCGGAGAGCTGACGAATCTGTTCCTTAGAACCACGGGCACCGGAATCCAGCATCATGTATACAGAGTTGAAACCCTGGTCGTCGCTTGAAATGGTTTTCATCAGGATGTTGGACAACTCAGAGTTCACGTGCGTCCAGATATCGATTACCTGGTTGTAACGCTCGTTGTTCGTGATGAAACCCATGTTATAGTTATTGATTACCTGCTCTACTTCATCATAACCTTTCTGTACTAATGCTTCCTTCTCTTCCGGGATAATGATATCGCCCAAGTTGAACGACAAACCACCCTTGAAGGCCATGTAATAACCGAGGTTCTTGATTCCGTCGAGGAAGTCGGCTGCCTTGGCAACACCACACACCTTGATTACGTGACTGATGATGTCTCGGAGTGACTTCTTGGAGATAATCGTATTGATATATCCTGCTTCTGCCGGAACAATTTCGTTGACAATGACACGGCCCACGGAGGTATCGTGCATCATCTTGTCCACAATGTTACCATTCTCGTCAACGTCTTTCACTATTACGCTTACCGGAGCATGGATGTCGCACTTACCTTCATTGTAGGCAATCAGCGCTTCCTCAGGACCGTAGAATGTCAGGCCTTCACCCTTGGCACCCTTGCGCAGCTTCGTAATATAGTACAGACCAAGTACCATATCCTGAGCAGGCACAGTGATAGGAGCACCGTTGGCAGGGTTCAATATATTGTGTGACTGGAGCATTAGCATCTGTGCTTCCAGAATCGCTTCGTTGCTCAACGGCAAGTGCACGGCCATCTGGTCACCGTCGAAGTCGGCATTGAACGCCGTACATGCCAACGGGTGCAGCTGGATTGCCTTACCTTCAATCATTTTAGGCTGGAATGCCTGGATACCCAGACGGTGAAGTGTCGGGGCACGGTTCAACAGCACCGGATGCCCCTTCATCACGTGTTCCAAAATGTCCCAGATAACGGGTTCCTTGCGGTCTACAATCTTCTTGGCGCTCTTTACCGTCTTCACGATACCACGCTCAATGAGCTTACGAATGATGAACGGCTTGTAAAGCTCGGCTGCCATCAGTTTAGGGATACCGCATTCGCCCATCTTCAGCTCCGGACCTACAACGATTACAGAACGTGCGGAATAGTCGACACGCTTACCCATCAAGTTCTGACGGAAACGTCCTTGCTTACCCTTCAAACTGTCGGAAAGTGACTTCAACGGACGGTTAGCGTCGGTCTTCACTGCACTCGATTTACGGGAGTTATCAAACAGAGAGTCGACAGCTTCCTGCAACATACGTTTTTCATTACGCAAAATCACTTCAGGAGCTTTGATTTCAATCAATCTCTTCAGACGGTTGTTACGGATGATGACACGACGGTAAAGGTCATTCAAGTCAGAAGTTGCGAAACGGCCGCCATCCAATGGGACCAACGGACGAAGTTCGGGTGGAATAACCGGTACAATGCGTACAATCATCCACTCGGGCTTGTTGCGTCCGCGTGATGCACGGAACGACTCAACTACCTGAAGACGTTTCAGAGCTTCGGTCTTGCGTTGCTGTGAAGCATCGCTTCCGGCACGGTTACGCAGTTCGTAAGACAAAGAGTCAAGGTCGAGGCGTGACAGCAAATCGTAGATAGCTTCCGCGCCCATCTTGGCAATGAACTTATTGGGATCTGAATCTTCGAGGAACTGGTTGTCTTTCGGCAACTTTTCCAGCAAGTCCAGGTATTCTCCTTCTTCAAGCAAGTCATACTGTGCCACTTCATCGGACAGTACACCCGGCTGAATGACAACATAACGCTCGTAATAGATAATGGCATCCAGCTTCTTGGTGGGCAAGCCCAACAAGTAACCGATTTTGTTGGGAAGTGAACGGAAGTACCAGATGTGAGCCACGGGCACAACGAGCTGGATGTGTCCCATACGCTCACGGCGCACTTTCTTTTCAGTCACTTCCACACCACAACGGTCGCAGACGATGCCTTTGTAACGGATACGCTTGTACTTACCGCAATGGCACTCGTAATCCTTGATAGGACCAAAGATGCGCTCGCAGAACAATCCGTCGCGTTCGGGCTTATACGTACGATAGTTGATGGTTTCAGGCTTTAAAACTTCACCACTCGAATTCTCAAGGATTTCCTCAGGAGACGCCAAGCCGATAGAGATTTTCGAGAAATTACTCTT
>ERZ1023663.655-NODE-655-length-10299-cov-65.598790_pt1 | contig 10299 bp, 10 predicted proteins | sample MGYA00380340_ERZ1023663 | MGnify/ENA primary metagenome ERZ1023663 (study PRJEB33179, sample SAMN07448982) | human gut metagenome | biome: Human-gut; feature: Human associated habitat; material: Faeces | host: Homo sapiens | place: India: Bhopal | collected... | reverse complement strand
CCAAGGACCCTCTGATTAACAGTCAGATGCTCTAACCGACTGAGCTAACGAAGAAGGTTTTTCTCTCAAATGCGGTGCAAAGATAATAGGTTTTTCCGAAATATGCAATATCTTTGCAGAAAAATTTTAGATAAATGGATAAAATAATTGGAATGGGCAATGCATTGGTTGACGTTCTTGTTACTTTGCAAGATGATTCGCTACTAGATGAGATGAGTTTGCCCAAAGGAAGCATGCAACTTATAAATGAAGATAAGTTTTTGAAAATCAGTGGTAAATACTCTGGTATGCAAACGCATAAAGCTACAGGGGGAAGTGCGGGAAATACAGTTTTGGCGTTAGCTAACCTAGGGGCACACCCGGGATTTATCGGAAAGATAGGAAACGATGATTTTGGGCAATATTTTAAAAAAAACGGTTTGAAGCAGGGAATTGACATGAAATTGCTCGCCGGTGATTTGCCTACAGGAGTGGCTTCTACTTTCATTTCACCGGATGGGGAACGTACTTTTGGAACTTATCTGGGAGCTGCTGCTACTATGAAAGCCGAAAATCTGACGTTGGATATGTTTAAGGGGTATGCATATCTATATATAGAAGGATACTTGGTACAGGATCATGAATTGATTCTTCGTGCTATGCAATTAGGAAAAGAGGCTGGATTGCAAATCTGCTTGGATATGGCCAGTTATAATATTGTGGAAGGGGATTTGGAATTCTTCGATATTTTGATAACTAAATACGTGGATATTGTTTTTGCTAATGAGGAAGAGGCAAAGGCTTATACAGGCAAGGATGCATGGGGGGCTATCAATGAAATTGCTTCTAAATGCAGTGTTGTAATAGTAAAACTAGGTGCCCAAGGTTCATGTATAAAGAAAGGTACGGAATGCATCAAACTAGAGGTACCTCCGGTAAAAAAAGTCGTGGATACCACTGGCGCGGGAGATTATTATGCAGCAGGTTTTCTGTATGGACTGACTTGTGGTTATTCTTTGGAGAAGTGTTCCATTATAGGTTCTATTTTAGCATCCAATGTGATACAAGTGGTGGGTACAACCTTATCAAAGAAAAAATGGGACGAAATAAAGTTAAATATAGAGGCCCTTCTACAGGCTTGAATAGAATAATGTATTAATTTGCGGTTCACAAATACATAAAGTGATGAAGTGGAATAGTAAGAAAATATTGTTAATGATTTGCGTGGGCCTGACAGGTAGCGCTTTGTTTAGTTTTAATAAAGGTGATGACCGTAATTTCCAGATAGCAAAAAACTTGGATATCTTCAATGCGATATTCAAGGAATTGGATATGTTTTATGTTGATACTATTGATCCTGAGAAAGTGATAAAATATGGTATTGATGCTATGTTGGCGCAGACCGACCCTTACACGGAGTATTATCCTGAAGAAGATAATACACTAAAGGAAATGACTAGCGGAAAGTTTGGCGGTATCGGATCGGTAATACGTTATTATACTCCCCGAAAGCGTGTGGCTATTATTGAACCTTCCGAAGGAAGCCCTGCTGCCGAAATAGGACTGAAAGCCGGTGACATCATCATGGAGATCAATGGAAAAGATATGGCCCAGGGAGATAGAATTCCCAATGATCTGACCTCGTATGTCAGTGATAATTTGCGTGGTGAGCCGGGAACAACTTGTGTGTTGAAAGTTGAGAGACCTACTTCTGATAGTACTTATGTGCCAATGGAATTTAAAATAACCCGTTCTACCATCCGTACGAACCCTGTACCTTATTATGGAATCGTAGGCAATAATGTGGGATATATCGTTATCAGTACTTTTGCTATAGAGAACTGTTCAAAAGATATAAAGAAGGCATTGATAGAATTGAAACAGCAAGGTGCTAAATCTATTGTTCTCGATTTGCGTGGCAATGGTGGCGGTTTGTTGGGGGAAGCAGTGAATGTAGTGAATTTCTTTGTGCCGAAAGGGAAAGAGATTGTGGTAACAAAAGGTAAGATTAAACAAGCTGGTACCACTTATAAAACAATGAATGAACCGGTAGATACAGAGATTCCGCTGGCTGTGCTAGTGGACGGTTCTACAGCTTCGGCATCCGAGATTGTTTCAGGTTCCTTGCAGGACCTTGATCGGGCTATTGTGGTAGGAAGCCGTACGTATGGTAAAGGGTTGGTACAGGTACCTCGTGAATTGCCTTATAACAGTAGCATGAAAGTGACTACTGCAAAGTATTATATTCCCAGCGGACGATGCATTCAAGCCATTGATTACGCTAAACGTAATGCTGACGGGTCGGTGGCTCGTACTCCGGACAGCCTGACCAATGTATTCCATACAGCAGCCGGACGTGAAGTGCGTGATGGTGGCGGTATTCGTCCGGATGTGGAGGTGAAAGTTGAAAATTTCCCAAACATTATGTTTTATCTGCTTAATGATGATATGATTTTTGATTATGCTACCCAATATTGTATCAAGCATTCTCAGGTAGGGGAAGTGAAAGACTTTACAATAACAGATGCTGACTATGTTGATTTTAAGAAGATGTTACATAAGCGTAAGTTTACTTATGACCGTCAAAGTGAGAAGATGCTGAAGAACTTGAAAGAAATAGCGGAGTTTGAAGGATATATGGATGGGGCAAAAGAGGAGTTTGCCGCTTTGGAAACGAAATTGACGCATAATTTGGATCATGAGCTGGACAGGTTCTCGAAAGAGATAAAAGATGCTATTGCTCAGGAGATTTTGAAACGTTATTATTTCCAACGTGGCGCGATATTGCAACGCTTGAAAGATGATCCTGATTTGAAAAAAGCTATTGAGACATTGAACAATCAGTCTGAATATAGTAAGATACTTTCTGTTATGAAATAATCGAATGAGGGGCGGATGTACGAATCTGCCCCTCATTATTGTATCATGATACCATTGATGATGCTTTATTTGAACCGGGAAGTATCTATTGGTTTATGCTGTTTTTCTTTGGCATTAATATACGATCTTACACCAAATAAATCTTTATAACTTTTAGTTATAAACGCTATAATTATTTTGGTGCTAAGGTAAGAATAAAATGCCATACTACATTAAAGATTTAGTTATAAATTGTAAATACTCGGTTCTCTAAAATTATGAGAACCGAGTATATTTCATTAATGCTTTATACATTTAATCTTAAATTCTTCACTGCCAATTTTCATATTTAGTGTACATGAATTTGAATTAAGTTCGATAATATCATATCGTACATACTCTTCACCTTCAATATAGCAAATGATAGTGTTCCCAGAAATTTTATAAGTACCAGATCCGTTTCCAAAATACCCTCTTCCATTATAAGTACCGTCAGAATTAAATGTTGCATAAGTCCGTCTTGGTATAGACGTCCATCCTCCGCCAAATTCTATTTGGGTCAATTCCCATGTGCCAATAATAGCATCTTTGTATTCACTATCATCATCATCGGAACATCCAATAAATGATATCGTTAAGATAGTGATCAGTAAAAATAATGTTTTCTTCATTGTTCCTTATTTTAAAATATGTAACCTAATTTCATTTGAATACTTCCCATTGTATATCCAAATCCATATTCTGAATTTCGTTGCATATTATAACCTACTTGTAGTGTACAATGGCTTAATTTAACTCCAACGGAAGGCGTACAGATAAACCCAGCCATTCCATCTACTCCTTTTGTTAATCCTATCCCAACACCTAAATCTAAAGAAAAGAAAGGGCTGACCGTTTCAGTAGCTGGTAAATATCCCTTCATATTCAAAAACAGCGGCAATACAAGTTCACCCTTCTCGTAAAGTTCGTGATAATAATCCAATCCTATTCCTACACCTGTAGAGAAATATTTACTAATATCAACACCTTGTATCGTGTGTACATTTACGCGATTAGTAGCAAATGTACCTATACCAACAGAATACCCAGCATTAATTTCACCGTGATATTTTACTAATGATTGCGCATTTAGTGTAAATGCAGTAACAATCATAATAACCAATAATGTAATTTTCTTCATAAATAATATATTTATATAATTTGATTACAAAAATATATATTATTTAAAGAAGCGAATTAAATCGAAGTTATTTTTACATAATGTTAACTATTTAGATGGGATAGTAGAAAGAAAAAGAGATGTTGCGACATCTCTTAATATTATTTGTAATATGCAATGTTATAGACTATTTTTTCTTGCTTTTTTGCTCTTTTCCTTTGCTTCTTGGAAAATAAGATCAATCATATCCTCAAATTCCTTAGGCATATTTTGTGAAATTATGTTTCCTTCTCCATCTTTCACAACATATTTACCTTTCTTTTCTGTTTTTGGTTTTTCCTCTTTATTATCCATATTCTCCTATGCAGCATATATATATTGCAAATATAAATGAAATCTATCAGAATCTCTAAGTTTTCGAGTATTAAATCGGAAAACATATTCATCAACATACTTCTGCATATATTTTCTGCTTACATGATAGTATGTTCCGAAAATTGTTCTCTTCAAGTGGGACCAAGCATTTTCAATGCCATTATTGCATACCATTATCATGGCATCCGTTTCATCAAATTCAAAATATCCATATAGTCTTGCGGAATGGTTGACTGAACGTATTATGTAATCATCTGTTAGCCCTGAGTATTCTAATCCATCAGTATATATAACACTCCCTTTCTTTATGTATTTCTTAATAATCGGAAGAAGATGTTCCATATCTGTCCTTTCTACTACCTTAGCTATTAATTTGCCGTTTCTTTGAAGAATACCAAATACTGGAACCTTATCTTTATAGCTCCTTCCTTGACATTTTTCTACTTTCTTATTCTTATGTCTGTTTTTGTTCTTTCCACCAATATAAGATTCATCTATTTCGCATCCCCATATTACTGCTGCAAAATCTTCTGGGGAAGATTCGTTTTGTCTTTTGGTCAATTCCCTTAGCTTATTCATCATGTACCATGCCGTTTTCTGTGTCACACCTAAATCTCTAGCAGCTTGATGAGAGGAAAGGCTTCTTTTATGTTTAGTATAGATGAAAATAAGATACAACCACTTAATCAAAGGAATTTTTGATTTGGCAAAGATAGTGTTGGTTTTTACAGTAAAATACTTCCCTGTGTTTTTACAGCGATATTTATGGTTCTTACATTTATAAACCGTAGAAGTAGAGTCGAAAGGGGATATGATTCTGTCTTTCCATCTCTTCTTCTCAAGATACTGTATGCAAGAGTCTTCATTTGGAAAAACCTGCATAAACTCCAAAAAGCTGTTTATTGTTGCCATAATGCAGCGTTTTTATATCATATCGCAATATACAAAAATAAATAGAATTATGCAAATGATTATAAATAAAAATCACACCTAATTGATATTATACCTAATTTTATCAATTAAAGCGGAGAGATAGATGATGTTGTTAATATTATTTATTGACCATTAAAGAAATTATCGCAATGAAGCGATAATATAAAAATTTTTATATATTATGAGTTATTCTTTTTGCGAATTAAGCATTAAGATAAAAGTTCCTCTTAATGCTGTTGGTGTCATCATTAGAAGTGATGGCACTCGAATTGAAATGAAATGTAAAGATATATATAAATATCTGAATCATTTTATTTAACAAGATCTTCTCTCCGCTTTTTTTTCAAAGAACTACTTATTATAACTTTTAGTTATAATCTACAATTGATTTTATCTGTGGTGTCCGATTGTATATCAGTGCCTTTTCTTTATACCCTCCGAACTTGTAGGTAAAGGATAAAGTTATGTTGCGTGAATAGTTGTTGGTGTGCATGTCCATGTATTGTCCTTTATTACGTAGTGTCACATCTATGTTGCCTTCCATCGAATTGAACAGATCATTGGCCTTCACTTGGATACTTGCTTTTTGGTTGGCAAAGTTCCAACGTATTCCGGTATGGATGGCCCAGATATGATTTAAATCATAACTTCCCTGGATAGATGGGCTCAAATAAAGTCCGGTCAGTTCCATGCGAATATCCGGTTTGGTAGAAAGTATTATATTATTTTGTAACATGGCGAGTCCGATCCACTTGCTGTGGTTGAAGGAAAGATCGAAGAATTTGTTACATTTTGCTTGACGGTATTCAGCTTGCAGTGTGACGTGACTGTCCAACCAATGTCCGATTTTGAAGGGAATGATAGTCGTGGCTGAGAAACTTTGCTGATAATCCCAGTTTAAGGTTTTGTAAATCAAAGCCAGGCGTTCTGTGCTTTGATAGGCTAGTTGCTGAAATAAATCGGGTTGATAATCATAAGCCAGGCTGAAGATATACTTGTTCTTTAAAATATAATTCAGATTTGCGGAATAATCGGTGGATGGCTTTAACATTGGATTGCCTTGTACTTCTTCATAACCACTTATATAGCCGGTACTTTCGCTCAGATCCCAGTAGCTGGGATAGGACTTATCTGATGTGAATGAAAGTTGTAGAATATGTGCTGGGGTCATTACGTATGTTAATTCAGTTGTAGGATAAGCCGCCCATGCATGATAACGGGCCGTTTTGTAATATTCTCCGGTTATGGACGCGCTGAAAGACAAATGTTCTCCCATGTTTTTGCTGAATCCGACGTAGAAGTCATATGTATATTCATTATAACGATTGTTTGTATTGAGTTCGCTCATGTCTGTTCCGTTTTGGGTATGATAGAACTGAGTATTATGGTCACTGGCATAAGTTAAAGAGGTGCCATAGTTTAAGGTCCACTCTCGTGGTAGTGTGTGTGACTGGTCTACGTATATTTTCCAGCGGTCTATTGTTTGTCCGCTAGTCGTGTGAAATTCGCTTGTTTGGTTCTTGTTGTCTTTGTTGGTGAATTGCTGATGACTTTCGGAATGGTAGGAGGTATAGTTTATTCCAGCTTTCATACCGAAGCTAGAGAGATAATCTAAAGCGATATTGTGCATTCGAGTCTCCTTTTTTGTCCGGTTGTCTGCGGTTGTGATGTTCCCGTCGGAATATGAATGATTATCGTTGTTAGGGTTGAAGACACCAGTATAGGCTAGATTGATATGAGCATTATCATTGAATTTATATTCAGCGCCTGTTCGTACATAATGTGTTATTCCTTTCCTGTCAATATCATTGTGTTGACAGATATCATATATATTATTTTTTAAGGTGTGATGTGAGTACGTATCTGTTGTTTGTCTGTTTTGTTCATAATGGGTATTATATAGCAAGTCTATATTCCATTTAGGAGTGGTGTAAAGCAGGCTGATTCCTCCTTGTGTGCCACTTCTGTAATTGTATAGATATCCGGCGTTAACTTCTCCTTGCAACCCACTTTCTTCAGGACGGTAACCTTTCAAAAGTAAGTTGATGGCAGCACCTCTTACATGATATTGCGGCGGTGTGCTATACATAATTTCTGCCTTTTCTACACGTGAAGCCGGAGTGTTTTTTAATAAAATGGTCAACTGTTCGTGACTCATTGTTGTGGGCCTTCCGTTTAAAATAATGTTCAGATTGTGTGTGCCTGCTAATGAAAGGTTGCCGTTTATTTCCTGTACACCGGGTAATTGCTGAAGGATTTCATAAGCATTGTTCACGATTCTATGTGTGGTGAGTTGTGACAGATCATACGATAATTTTCCTTCTTCCACTTTTACAAGAGGGCGTTCCCCTTTGACGATAACTTCGTCCAAAGCATAATCTTTACTTTTCAGGGTAATCGTGCCTGCGTCTTCTCCTGTAGTTGTCAATAAGAGGGTTTCGTACATGATGTGTTGGAAAATCAGCCGATAAGATGCTGGTTGCCGGTTGAACCTGAAGTAACCGGTGGTATCTGTGATTACGGCGTCCACAAAAGTAGAATCAATGGTTTGTAGGATGACGGTTGCACCGTCAATGGCTTGTGCATGGATGTTTGTAACCTTTCCGGTAATGGTTTGTGCAGTGGTTGTTCCTATAACCCAAAATAAAAATAGCGATGTGATGATAAAATTTTGCTTTTTCATATCTATTTGTTTTTAATATTTTCTTTAACTTTGACGAAACAAAAGTAGGGAGACTTTTTTCCTTACGTGGTTAATGGCAGGTTAACACAATGTTAACAAAGTATGGATAGGATATAAGTGTATGACAATCAAACATATTCGTTGGGTAGCTTGTATCGGACTGTTGGCAATCATCTGTTTGCAGTACGTTTGGCTTGTAAATACCTATAAGCTAACTAAGGAAAGTATACAGTTCAGAAGCAATGAAGTATTTAGAGATGCAACGATGCGTGAGGTGTTTTATCGCATGGAAGTATATCAAGATTCTTTGCAAAAGAAGTATAAGGACAAAGATACTTCCATTATGGTTAGAATAAATCTGGATGAAGATTATGATTTTTTTGAGGATGGCAGAGGGGATAAAAATGTGAACCAATGGTTGATGTCCAATATGCAGGTTTCCATGCAAGAAATTGTCAAGAGGGATTATAAATTGTCTGTTTCTTTGTCAAGTTTAGATTCTATTTATCGGACAGGCCTTGCTGCCGAAGGATTGGATGCAGAAGTAATAACTTGTGTGACAGATTCGCTGGGGAATATTCTTAGAAGTTCCCGTTCCATACAGGTAGGGGATTATGGCTTGTTGAAAACCGGATTACAACCTATCAATTATAAATGTACGGAGAATCTTCAGGCTTTTATTGTTAATCCTTATTGGGTTATTTTCCAGCAGATGACCTTGCTCCTCATTGCTACTGTCTTGATGATGGCAATGATCGTCTATTGTCTTGTTTATCAGATTCGTATTATTGCTCATCAGAATAAAATAGCTAGGATGCGTGAGGATTTCTCATACGCCATGATTCATGAGATGAAGACTCCTCTTGCCTGTATTTTGATGGGGACCCGAATGTTGAAATCAGGAAAGTTAGATATTTTTCCGGATAAACGCGAGAAGCATTTTCAGATATTGGAAGACGAGAGTGAACATTTATTGTCACTGACTAACAAAGTGCTGACGCTGTCAAAATTGGAAAATGCTCAATTGAGGCTTTGGAAAAAGGAGATACAACTCCGTCCGATGTTAGAGGATCTTATTGAGAAATATACTGCTAAGGCAGATAAACCAGTACATTTCTCTCTTCATTTGGAATCGGAATGGGTATATGCTGATGAAGAATTCTTGAAAGAAGCTATCGGTAATTTGGTAGACAATTCTATAAAATATTCAGGTGAAGAGGTGGACATACAGATTTCATCCTTGCGTCAGGACTATAACTTTTATTTGATAAAGGTAAGAGATAACGGCATAGGTATTCCGTTGAAGGACCAGAGTCGTATTTTCGAGAAGTACGAGCGTGCTTCGGCTGCCGACCGCAGCCGTAAAGGCGGTGCGTCAGGCTTCGGATTGGGTTTGAATTATGTTTTTCGCGTGGCTGAAGCGCATGGTGGAAAAGTGTGTGTGGAAAGCATTGAAGGGGAGTATAGTGAATTTTTTCTTTTTTTGCCGAGTGGGGAGAAGAAATAAATATTTTTTAAGGAGGAAGATGATATGATAAAACTGTTGTTGGTGGAAGATGATGCCAATCTTTGTTATATTATTCGTGGTGGATTGGAGGATATGATAGGTGGATACGAGGTGATGACCGCTTCTAATGGCGAAGAAGGGCTGAAGATATGGAAGGAGCAACATCTTGATATCATTATTTCAGACATTGAGATGCCTGTTATGGATGGTTATGAAATGGTACGTCGTATTCGGGAAACGGATGGATTTATTCCCATTGTTTTTACCTCGGGCAGGGTTTCGCCTAAAGATGTGGTGAAAGGTTATGAATTGGGGGTGAATAATTATATTAAGAAACCTTTTTTGGCCGAAGAACTGGATGCGCATATTGGTGCTTTGTTGAAAATGAAGCGGGGAATGGGAGCCGCTAATGAAAGTGAGATTTATCGGATTGGTGAAAATTATACATTTGATGCTGTTCATGCAGTATTAAAGCATTCGTCGTGTGTACAAAAGACAATGACGGAACGCGAAGCGAAATTGCTTCAGATGCTTTGTAAAAAGAAAAATGAACTAGTGAGGCGGGATATTATTCTTTCAAGACTATGGGATACGGAGGATGATTTTTTTGCATCACGTAGTCTCGATGTTTTTGTTACTCGACTTAGAAAATTGTTTGCTGATGATGAACGGATACAGATAAAGACTGTGAAAGGAGTGGGTTTATGTCTTTCGGACAAAGGATGAATATGTGTAATATAACATTTATTGTAACGTGAGTTCGAAATAAGAATAAATATATTTCACTTATAATTAGAAACATAG
>ERZ1023663.638-NODE-638-length-10566-cov-6.279041_pt1 | contig 10566 bp, 9 predicted proteins | sample MGYA00380340_ERZ1023663 | MGnify/ENA primary metagenome ERZ1023663 (study PRJEB33179, sample SAMN07448982) | human gut metagenome | biome: Human-gut; feature: Human associated habitat; material: Faeces | host: Homo sapiens | place: India: Bhopal | collected... | reverse complement strand
TGTATAGGTCGTGTATAATCCGGTAAAAATTTAGTAAAAGTTTACCGACGCTATTGAATTTTAAAAAATCGTGAAATATAATGCAGAAGAAAGGCGTGATTATATGGCAACAATCAAAGAGATTGCCAAGCTGGCACATGTGTCGGCGGCAACGGTGTCGAGAGTGTTGAATCAGGATGAGACATTATCTGTGACACCTGAGGTAAAAAACCAAATAATTAAAATCGCTCATGAGTTGAAATATGTCCCGCCTAAGATGCGTCATGCCAAACGAGACAGACAGATCGTCATCGGAGTTGCGGACTGGCATATCGTAAGAAGAGACAGACCGGATGTGAGCATTACATCGGAGGATATCTTATCCGGAAGTATTGCGCAGAAAGCAGATATCGCCTTTTTACGTCTGATTTATGGAGAAGTAAAACAGGTGGACGGTATCATTGCATTTGGCTTGTTCTCGGAAGTGGAAGTTGACTTTTTGCGGTCACTGAGCACGGAGATCCTGTTTGTTAATTCAGATAAGAAGGATTATGAGTTTGATCAGATCCTTATGGATTACGATCAGGGGTTAAGCGATATGGTGCATTACCTGATGGACGAGAAGGAGTATCGCAGCATTGGCTATATTGGCGGTATTTATGAAGATGATATGGTGCGTATCGGAGCACGGCGTCTGAATGGATTAAAGCAGATCCTGCAAAAAAAAGGCTGTTATCGGGAAGACTATTTTAAGGTTGGAGAGATCAGTCATGAAAGTGGATATTCACTTACGAAGGAAATGCTTTTGACGAAGGACGTGCCGGAGGTTCTGATTCTGGGAAATGATGAGGTTGCAGAGGGAGCTCTTGAAGCGATCAAAGAATTAAAGTACCGGATTCCGAAAGATGTCGCGGTTGTGGTTTACCGCGATATTGAGACACTTTCGACAAAATACCCGACGTACACAAGTCTTCGCATGCTGCCGGATATCGTATGGACGACTGCCATAAAGCTTCTTTTGGAGCGGATCTTAGATGGCAGGAAAGATACGATGAAGGTATATCTGCCAACAAAGCTTGAACTTGGAGACAGTGCCTGATCATTGGCTGGACAATTCCTGAAAGAGCAACAACAAAAGTGTGCACGCCTGCATGGGAATGGATGCAGGAGAGAGAGGAGAACATTTCATTATGAAGAAAAAAATTGCTATGTTACTTGCAGCAGCATTATGCATGGGTACATTTGCAGGATGTGGAAACAGCACATCAAACAACAGCAGCGCAGCAGACAACAATACGACAAATAATACGGCAGCTGCAACAGAAAGTTCTGACGTGACAGCTTCTGCTGATAACGTAAAGATCGATACGTTAAACGTATATTTCGTTCCATCCAGAGATCCGGATGAGATCGTAACTGCAACAGAGCCGCTTGCAAATTTAATGCAGACAGAGTTAGCAGGCTTAGGATATGATATCGGAGAAGTAAAGATTACCGTTGGTACAACTTTTGAGGCAGTAGGTGAGGCACTTGCAGCAGGAACTGCTGATGTTGGATTTATTCCGGGTGGTACCTATGTACTTTATGATGATGGAGCAGATGTGATCTTAACAGCAACCAGAGATGGTTTAAATAAAGATTCGGACAACCCTGCAGACTGGAATGACGGACAGCCTACAGAAGGTACTGACAAACAGGCAGTTTCTTACCGTGCATTATTCATCGCAGGTCCTTCTGACAAAGGACAGGAACTTGCTGATAAAGTTAACTCCGGCGAAGAACTTACCTGGGATGATTTAAACGGCGCAAACTGGAGCGTTATGTCCTCCTCCTCACCGGCAGGTTACATTTACCCGGCTTTATGGTTACAGGACAGATACCAGAAAGGTATTACAGATCTTTCTTCTGCAGTACAGTCTGATTCCTACGCAAGTGCATTTGCAAGACTTGCTTCCGGACAGATCGACGTACTTGTAACTTATGCAGATGCAAGACGTGACTATGAAGAAAGCTGGACAAGTGAATTTGGTCGTACAAAATCTATCTGGGAAGAGACAAATGTTATCGGTGTAACAGATCCGATTTACAACGATACAGTCTGTGTCAGCAAGACATCTCCGATCATGGATGACGGCTTAAAATCAGCAATCCAGACAGCACTCATCAATATCGGTAACACAGAGGAAGGTAAGGCAGTTATCTCTATCTACAGCCACAACGGATATGAGCCGGCACAGTCTTCTGATTATGATAAAGAGAGAGAAGCACAGAAACTGATCCAGGAATTAAGTGCAGCAAACTAATCGTTACTGGAACGTCTGACAGGGAGTGGACAGTATCGACTAAATAATAACAGGCAGTATGACGGGCAGCAGGAGGGCTGCTGCAGAGCCGGGAAACCGGTTTTGCGGCAGCCTTTCAATGAGTATACACCTATAAAAAACACACACCATAAAAACAGCAGGTAAAAGAAAGGTTTGGTTTAAATTTATGATCGAGTTTAAGGACGTATCGAAGGTATATCCGAACGGGGTAGTGGGACTGGATAATGTCAATTTAAAGATCGAACAGGGTGAATTTGTAGCGATCATCGGTCTTTCCGGTGCAGGAAAGTCCACGTTATTGCGGACGATCAACCGTATGCATGACATCACATCAGGAACTCTGACGGTGGATGGATTAGAGGTTAAGAACTTAAAAGGAAAAGAGCTTCGTACTTTCCGCAGAAAGATCGGAATGATCTTCCAGTCATTCAATCTTGTCACACGAACAACAGTAATCCGTAACGTATTGATGGCAAAAGTGCCGGAAATGCCTTTCTGGAGAGTTCTGCTTGGTGTGTTTAAAAAGGAAGACAAAATGCAGGCACTTGAGAGCCTGGATAAAGTCGGTATTCTGGATAAAGCATATATCCGTGCAGATCAGCTTTCCGGTGGTCAGCAGCAGCGTGTTGCCTTAGCACGTACACTTGCGCAGAATCCGGAGATTATCTTAGCAGATGAGCCGGTTGCAGCACTTGATCCGGTAACGGCAAAACAGGTTATGAGTGATTTCAGAAAGATCAATCAGGATATGAACATTTCAATCCTGATCAACATCCATCATGTGGAATTAGCACTCGAATATGCAGACCGCATCATCGGAATCCGTGCCGGAAAGATCGTCTATGACGGACCTTCCGAGAATGTGACACAGGACGTGTTAAACACAATTTACGAAGGAAAGATTCCGGAGAAAACGGAGGAAGCGTAATGGGATTGTACGATAAAATATTTAAACCGAAAAAACTTGTGCTTGCAAACGGCAAAGTAGTGGAAGAAAAATGTTCCCGCGCGCCGCTCATTATTATTCTGATCGTGATCGCAACATGGATCTCTGTGAAAGTTACAGGTTTTTCCATGACAACACTTGTGACGAGAATACGGTTTTTCTTTGACATTTTAGCGCAGATGTTCCCGCCGAAAGCCGGCTACATCTCAAGTATCTGGGGACCACTTTTTGATACGATCAAAATGTCTCTGCTCGGCTCTTTTGTGGGTGGTGTGCTTGCGATTCCTTTTGCAATTTTAGCATCCAGCAACCTGATCAAAAATAAAGTTGTGATCGGTGTGGTCCGCGTATTTTTAAGTATCGTGCGTACGATTCCGACGCTGGTTGCAGCCCTGATCGCAACCTATATCTGGGGACTTGGCACCATGGCAGGTACCTTTGCAATCGCAGTATTTACTTTTGCTTATGTCGGAAAACAGTTATACGAGATGATCGAGACGGTCGACATGGGAGCTTATGAGGCAATGGAGGCCATGGGTGCAGGAAAGGCGTACTCCTTTATTTCTGCGATCATGCCGCAGGTATTGCCGGCATACATGTCAGTCTGTTTATTCTGTTTCGAGGGAAATGTGCGTTACGCGGCGATCCTGGGATATGTTGGAGCAGGCGGACTTGGACTGATCTTAAATGAAAAAATCGGATGGCGCGAGTATGACAGTGTAGGAATGATCCTGATCGTTCTCTTTGGCACCGTTCTTATCATTGAAGCAATCAGCCATTATATCAGAAAGTAATTAACGTAGGAGGAACCGGCAAAATGTATGATTCAATCAAAAAAATGTACGTGCAGGAACCAAAGACCTGGTACGCAAAGATCATTGTGGCTTTGATTGTTGCAGCGCTTCTTGCATGGTCACTTTCTACGGTTCAGTCCACCGGATCAAACGGAAGCGGACTTTCCGTCGCAGGAAAGATCATCAGCGGAATTTTCCACCCGGATACGAATTTACTGTTTGACCTCTCCACATCCGGTGTTGCTTATCTGTTACTGGAAACCATGTGTATCGCATTCTTAGGAACGATCGTTGGTGCAGTATTATCCATTCCGCTTTCTTTCCTTGCGGCAGCAAACCTGATGCCAAAGCCGGTTGCGCTGATCTTCCGTGTGTTTATCATGGCGATCCGTACGATCCCGGCATTTGTATACGGACTTATGTTTATCCGTGTGACGGGACCGGGACCATTCGCCGGACTGCTCACCATGTCACTCTGTTCGATCGGTATGATCAGTAAAATGTTTATTGAGAGTATCGAGGATCTGGATACCAGGATCTTAGAGTCACTGGATGCAGCAGGCTGTACGATGTTCCAAAAGATCCGTTACGGTATCTTATCCCAGCTTTTCCCGGATTTTATGTCCACGCTGATCTATCGTTTTGATATGAACTTGAGAGATGCAACAGTACTTGGTCTGGTTGGTGCCGGTGGTATCGGTGCACCGCTTATCTTTGCGATGAGTGCATACAAATGGAATCAGGTAGGAGCAATTCTTGCCGGACTGATCGTACTGATCTTAATTATTGAAGTTATCTCATCAAAGATCCGTACAAAATTAGCGAGGGGTTAAAAGATGCAGCAGAGAAAATTAAAAATCTATTTTACCTCCGATGTGCACGGTTATTTTTACCCGACGACCTATGGGGATATGACAGAAAAAAATGTCGGTTTGTTCGGATGTGCAGGGAATTTTAAGAAGGATGAAGATACTCTGATCTTAGATGGCGGTGATATTTTGCAGGGTTCTGCCTTTGCATATTACTGCCGTCAGGTGGCAGACTCACCGGAAGTGATCGCCGATATCATGAACGACTGTGGTTATGATTACTATACACTCGGCAATCATGACTTTAATTACGGGCTTGAATATCAGGCAGCATACCGCAGCCGGAACAACGGTGTATGCGTCTGTCAGAATATTACGGATGAAGCGGGAAACACATTGTTCCCGTGGAAACTCCATACGATGAAAAACGGACTGCGTGTCGGCATCGTGGGTATTGTGACCGATTATGTTAATATCTGGGAAAAAGAAGAAAATTTAAAAGGAATTCACATCACGGATCCTTTTGAGGCAGCAAAAAATGCACTTGCGCAGATGAAAGAACAGACAGACCTTACGATCTGCATCTATCACGGCGGTTTTGAGTGCGACTTAGAGAGCGGAGAGACATTGTCCCAGACGACTGAAAATGTCGGATACCGTATCTGTAAGGAACTGGATTTTGATATTTTACTGACCGGACATCAGCATATGTCCGTGCCGGGAAGGGATATATCCGGTACTTATACGGTACAGCCTTGTGATAATGCGAAGGAGTATCAGTATCTGGAGGTTACGATGACAGATCATGAAAAAAGTATCCGCTCCGAACTGCGTCAGTCAGACGCGGCAAAGGGAACGGTGCTTGCGGACAAGTACCGTTCCACAGAAAATGCGGTGCAGGCATGGCTGAACCAGCCGATCGGTCATTTAAGCCGCGCGATCCTGCCGGAAGAGAAAGTGAAAATGGCATTGTACGGCTCACCGATCGCTGACTTTTTAAACCGCATCCAGCTTCATTTTTCCGGGGCAATGCTCTCATCGGTCGGTCTGGCAAATGAGATCGCCGGATTCCGCAGTGAAGTGAGCACGCGCGATATTATTGCGACATATCCATATCCGAATACACTCGTGGTCTGTGAGATCACCGGAAAACAGTTAAAGAACGTGATGGAGCGCAGTGCAGAATATTTTGCTTATGATAAGGATGGAAATGTCTGTGTTTCCGACAGCTTCCTGATTCCGAAAGTCGAGCACTATAATTACGACTACTATATGGGTGTGGATTTTAAGATCAACCCGGAGAATCCAATCGGCAGCCGGATCGAGGGATTGTCAAAGGACGGAAAACCGGTTCTTGATGATGATAAATTTACGATCTGTCTCAACAATTACCGTTACAGCGGTGCCGGTGGATATGATGTTTACACGGAGTGCCCGCTGGTCAAAGAGATCAATGTTGAGATGGTGGAACTCATTATGGATTATTTCCACGAATATCCGTATATTGAGGTGTGATGTATCACATAATGGACTTGACAGAATGCCAGGTTTGAAATATAATCAAGACAGCGTGTTGAAGAGAAGAGTACTGATCGGAAATTTTAAAGAGAGAGATACATTTTGGTGCGAGTATCTTAAAATGGAACATCAGGAAGACCACCTCTGAGCGGCCCTAATTCGGTCCGGTGATTCCGTTATCATCAAAATGAGAGATTTTCCACATGGAAATAAACGGGGTGGAACCGCGGATAAAAGATTGTTTATTCGTCCCTTATACAGATAAGTTGTCTGTATAAGGGACTTTTTAGTTCAGGAAAAGGAGATTGATCATGGTAGATTTTAAAGAAGACGAGAGACTGAATACGCTCAACCATTCCTGTGCACATGTGATGGCACAGGCAGTAAAACACTTATATCCGAACGCAAAGTTCTGGGTAGGACCTGTTGTAAAAGAAGGATTTTATTATGATATCGATCTTGGCGATACTGCTGTCAATGATGATGTGATCGCAGCGATCGAAAAAGAGATGAAAAAAGTCTGCAAAGAAGGTAAAAAGATTTACAGACGTGAGATCTCAAAAGCAGAAGCGTTAGAGCTTTTTAAAGATGATGAGTACAAACTTGACCTAATCGATGGTTTAGAGGATGGAAATATTTCCGTATACGATCAGGGCGATTTCACGGATCTCTGCCGTGGACCGCATGTTGACAATACTAAATTATGTAAAAACTTTAAACTGATCAAATATTCCGGTGTTTACTGGAAAGGTGATGCAAATAATCATGTAATGCAGCGTATCTACGGTGTATGTTTCCCGACCGCAGAAGAGTTAGAGGAGCATTTAAAACTCTTAGAGGAAGCGAAAGACCGTGACCACAGAAAGATCGGCAAAGAGATGCACCTGTTCATGTCCGATGATCTGGTTGGACGTGGACTTCCGATGTTTCTTCCAAAGGGATATACCGTATGGCAGGAGCTTGAAAATTATATCAAAGCGAAAGAGCGCAAACTTGGTTATCTGCATGTTATGACACCTTGTGTCGGTACGGTAAATCTGTACAAGACTTCCGGTCACTGGGATCACTACAAAGAGAACATGTTCCCGGCAATGGAAGTTGAGGGAGAGTCTTTCGTACTCCGTCCGATGAACTGCCCGCATCACATGATGATCTACGCAAACAGAATGCATTCCTATAAAGATCTTCCGATCCGTATCGGTGAGATCGCACACGACTTCCGTTTTGAGGCAAGTGGTACTTTAAAGGGTATCGAGAGAGGAAGACATTTCTGCCAGAATGATGCACATTTATTTGTAACACCGGAGCAGATCGAATCAGAGTTTGCAAAAGTGGTAGAGCTGATCTTTGATACTTACAAAGATTTCAATATCACAGATTACCGCTGTGTACTCTCCCTAAGAGATCCGGAAGATAAAGTAAAATATCATGATGATGATGAGATGTGGAACAACGCAGAGAACGCACTCCGCAAAGTACTTGATGATATCGGTATTGAGTATACAGAGGAGATCGGTGAGGCTGCTTTCTACGGACCGAAACTGGATGTAAACGTAAAACCGGCGATCGGTAATGAGTATACACTTTCCACCTGCCAGTTAGACTTCTGTCTGCCGGCAAAATTCAATCTGTCCTATATTGACAGTGACGGAACAAAGAAAACGCCGGTCGTTTTACACAGAGCGATCCTTGGTTCCCTCGACCGTTTCATGGCATATATTTTAGAGGAGACAAAAGGAAACCTGCCGTTATGGTTAGCTCCGGTTCAGGCTAAGATCCTTCCGGTAAAAAATGAGGATGAGGAACTTAACGCATACTCACATGACTTATACAAATATCTCGATGATAACGGAATCCGTGTTGAGATCGATGAGAGAAACGAGAAACTCGGCTACCGTATCCGTGAAGCACAGATGGAGAAAGTGCCGTATCTGTTAGTACTTGGTAAGAACGAAGCAGCTGACGGAACCGTAAGTTACAGACTGCATGGAGAGCAGAATTCCACCACAGTTTCCAGGGAAGATTTCCTTGCACTGTTAAAAGAGGATATCCGCACAAAGAAGATCAATCCTGCAGCATTAAAATAAACAGAAATATGAAAATGCGGTGTGTCCGGCAGGATATGCCGTATTTTTTTAAATTCATAGGAAATTACGTCCTATGAATTTAAAAATTCATGACTGGAATACACCAGACAGGAAACAAAAGCCTGATAAATTGTCAAAGATGTATATTGCAATCAAAATTAAATGATAGTAGAATGAAACCAATATAGGACCGTTTATGAGAATAAATCAGAAAGAACAAAGGAGGATATTGATGTGACCCTAAGTGGAAAAGTATCATTAAAGGTAAAAATGACGATTCTGATTATTGAGATTTTAATAATCGGATCATATGGAGTAGTTGTCGGAGATAAAAATATGGGTGCTATCCGTAATGATGCGATCGCCAGCAGGGAAGAATAGGTAAGTGAGGAACATCCGGAATATTCCCAGGAAGAAATACAACAGGAACTGCAGCCGATATTGCAGAAAATGCAGCAGGAAAAGAAAGCAAAACAGGATCAGTTTTTCTATTTTATGGTTATTATGTGTATACTCACGGATATATGGGTACTGTATCTTACATTCGACATTACATCGGGCGTCAAAAGATCTGCGCTGTTTGCAAAAAAAATGGGACAGGGCGATTTTACGCAGCGTGTGGAGGAAAAATACCTGAAACGTGAAGATGAGATCGGTATTCTGGCACGCAGCATCCGTGACATTCATCACAATATGAGACATCTGATCGGCCATGTACAGCGCGAAGCGGATACATTGGATGAAACGGTTGGAACAGCAGAGACGGCACTGGCAAAACTTGCGGACGAGATCGACAGTGTATCCGGTATCACGCAGGAACTTGCAGCCGGAAATCAGGAGACCGCAGCAGCTGCACAGGAAGTGAATACGATGTCCGGAGAGATTGAGGAAGCTGCAAAAGGAATTGCAGAGCATGCGCAGGAGGGAAACGGAAAAGTTGACGAGATCCATACCAGAGCGGCTGATACGAAACAAAAAATCAGTGCAGGCCGAGCAAATATAAGGAAAGTGCATGGGGAAATCAATGAGAGCTTATCGGAAGCACTGGAAAATGCAAAAGTCGTGGAGCAGATCGGTGTTCTTGCGGAGTCAATCATGGGAATCACTTCGCATACAAATCTGCTGGCTTTGAATGCATCAATTGAAGCCGCAAGAGCCGGAGAGGCGGGAAAAGGATTTGCAGTTGTTGCAGATGAGATCCGTAATCTTGCGGAGCAGTCGGCGAGCACGGTCGGGAATATCCAGGAAGTGACAGAGCGTGTCCAGACAGCAGTTGCAAGACTGACCACAGATGCAAAACGTCTGTTAGAGTTTGTGGGAGGAGACGTCACGGAGAGTTTTAATGATTTTGAAAAAATGGCAGATAATTATAATGAAGATGCAAACTATGTTGAAGAACTTGTAACGGATTTCAGTGCGGCATCCGAACAGCTTTTAGCTTCAGTCAGCGGAGTGGTTGCAAATATACAGGAGGTAACGAAAGCTGCGAATGATGGTGCGGCAAGTACCGGAAGCATTGCAGAGCGTGTTACCAATGTTGACAGACAGGCAGAAGATATGCGTGTACTGATGAAACAGACGCAGGAAGCATCTTTGATGCTGCGGAAGGACACAAAGAAATTTACGGTTGCATAGACAGGATCAATCTATTGTAAAAAATATTTTGGATAAAGTGAAAATTAGGACTGCACCACCATTTACTAATTTTAAAAGTTCAAGTAAAATATAAGTAAAATTATGCTTTGTAAAACAGGGAGACTTATATGTTACGGGAAAAGATTAAAAATTGGAAAATGGAACTGGCTGCAGTCCTTGTTTTTGTTCTGGTTTTGGGAATGACGGGGCTATCCGGCAGTGTGAAGGCGGCAGACCAGACGGACTTGAAAACAATAGATATCATGTTCGTGCATGACACACATTCTCATCTGAACAGCTTTTCAACGGTAGTAGATGAAAAACAGGAAATGATCGGCGGGTTTGCAAGGATTAAGACACTGATCGATGAACAGAAAGAAAAAGACCCGGATACACTGGTGGTGGATGGCGGAGATTTTTCCATGGGAACGCTGGTGCAGACCGTTTTTGAGACACAGGCGGCAGAGATTCGGT
>ERZ1023663.616-NODE-616-length-10908-cov-19.396941_pt1 | contig 10908 bp, 12 predicted proteins | sample MGYA00380340_ERZ1023663 | MGnify/ENA primary metagenome ERZ1023663 (study PRJEB33179, sample SAMN07448982) | human gut metagenome | biome: Human-gut; feature: Human associated habitat; material: Faeces | host: Homo sapiens | place: India: Bhopal | collected... | reverse complement strand
ACCGCCATAATCTCTATGGTTTCCTGAATGGATTTAGGTGTCTTATACAAAGGCTCACTCGCCTTCTTTAATAACTTAAATCCGTCTGTAAATAAACCCATGTCTCTAACCTCGCTTTCTTTTTTATCATGAATGCTTGCATTCATGCTGCGAAATGCACATCATGCAATGCATGATTTTCCTCTGTGCATTTCTGCAATCCTGCGGAGCATCTGCTCTGATTTTTCAGAGCACTGAAGCCCGCCGGGAACTTCACCCTGCGGGCTGTGTTCCCGACCTTTCGGTCAGATACTTTTTATCTAATGCATCGCCTTATATGCTGCAATGCCTGCTACTGCTACAACAATTACTGCAACAAGACCAAGCAGCATATTTCTTGTCTTTTTCTTCATCGCTTCAAACTCCTCCTGCTTCTTTACAGCCGAATCAGCTGTTACCGTCTCCGGTTCAGCCTTTCTGCCTTTCTTCTTTACCTGTTCATTCTGTTCTGCTTCTAACTGCTTTATTGCAGGCTCTCCCTCAGTTGACACATAAGTAAGTGCCCTGTTTCCAAACATAAAATGCAGTTTCTTTCCCATATACTCGTAGAAATTCATCCCGTTAAAGGAATAGAAACCACCAAGTGCAATCGGTGCCACACAGGGAATTGCCACATAAGCAGAACCCGTAAGACCGATATACTTGTAAAGAAGAAGGACGATACCGCCACCGACTACTACGCTTGCAATAGAAAATATAAGCTGCCTTGCAGTAAGTCCCATTGCAACCGATTCCTGATAGCGGTCAATATCCTTGTTTACTTCGATTACCATTGTCCCTGCCTCCTATCTTGATAAATCCTTTATCTCTGGCTTTCTTGTCATTCCGATATTTGCCTCATACTTATCCATTCCATCCGGACACAGTTCTCTAAGCTTATCTACATTGAACAGATAAAGCGGATATTCGCAGAAACCGCTCCTTTGCGTGAATCCTGTAAACTCTCCAATGTCGTTATCTGTAATAAACTTTTCAATATCCGGCATGTCATTCACATTCAGATATCCGCAGTAATTTGGTGCTGCAACCGACAAATTCACAGTCACATCCCCAAAAGGCTCCTCATATCCATCTTCATTACACATAAGACCGATAAACATTGCCCTGTTATTCATATACTGCTGGATATCAAATGTCACCTGCGTTTCTCCGGTTATGCTTGAATTATAAGTAACCTGTTTCTTTTCATTATCCATTTCTGCCTCCTTCTATAATCCAAATGCCTTGCTTGTAAGTGTCTGTGCACCCTTCACACTTCCAACAGTCATTGCTATCGTAAATGTCATTTCACACAAATAAATAAGCGTCTGTGCCCAGTCAACGTAACTTCCTGTAAATGCCGGAAGTCCTGCATTGATAAATGCATTACATACCACAATTGCAAGTGCCATCGTTACTGCCTCGAATACACACGAAAGAAAATATTTGCAGTAGGTAGCCATTGTATGACTGACCATTCTGTTTCCTGCCATTGTGGAGCATGCAATCGCACCAAGCGGCACAATAATCAGTATCTTTAAGAACCTGAAATACACTGTGTAGATGATAAAGAATCCACAGATAATAATGATGATTGCAAGCAAAGCTGTAAGTATCAGCATTACCAGACTTTCACCAAATCCAAGTTCCTTAATGATATCTGCCTGTGTACTGTCGATGGCAAGCTGCGTCGTTGTCCCGGCAGATATAAGTCCCACCAGATTTCCTATGGAAGTAAAAAATGCTTTCATGATCGTGACATTATTTGCAACAAACCATTCTGCAAGTCCCAGTCGGATAAGCATACGAAATATAGACTCAAACCTCATCTCATCTTTTACATCTATGCTTTCCGAGCAGAAACCGATAACAAAGAACAGCACAACGAGGGATGAACCGACCGCTACAAAGACCGGCTCAATACCCTCAATAACTGCCCAGGGACCTCCGCCCTTGAAACTGACCGGTGACTGTCCAAGCATTGCAAAGACCAGGGATATCTGATTGTTCCAAAACCCAAACACCGCCTCAAGAAGTGCAAGGATCTTGTCTCCAAGCTTAAAAATATCCATACTTGTTATTCACCTCTTTCCTTTTACTAAAAGGGGAACTTTTTCCCCCATCTTAGAAGCCTAAGAATGTCAGTACTGTTGAAATACCAGCCATCATGACACCTGCTACAATTCCTTTCAGTGCAGAGTTCATGGTAGATGAATCCTGCTGCTGGTAGGCTTGTGCGAACTCCATAACATTCTTTGCAAGAATGATGACACCAACCGCACCAATGACTGCAATGATAAGTGTCTTTAAGTTCTCAAGCGGCTGTGTTACTACGGAAGTATCTCCTGCCGCAAAACAGGTTGTGCTCATAAGCATTACTCCCATAAGTGCCCCGGATAATGCCGGAACGAATCTCTTTTTAAAGTGAATGAATCTGCTCTTCATGCCTTTCTCCTCCATCTGATTGTTATTTGTCGTAATAATCTGTTCTTTTCTCATGTTGTTTGTCTCCTTTTCGATAAAAAAATAAGCCAGCAGGGATAATCCCTAACTAGCTGTTAAAAGTAACTCTATATGATCAGGCAATGCCTGTTGTAATGATTAAATCGGGCTTTTCCCGATGTGCTTAGCTGTAACCACCTCCTTTCAAGGTGCAAAAAAAGCACCTTAACCATATTGGCTAAAGTGCTTGTATATTAATTATCTTTTCTCTCTTTTGTTCTATTCCATTCAATTTTAAGATATATCCTCATTGCATTAGTTAACATATCCACATCACTAAATAATTTATTATTCTGTTCAGCAACACACTGACATTTTGCAAGATTGCCATTTATAAAAGAGCTACACTCATTTTCTTGTTGTTGATTTGAATAATGCTCATTATATATATTGCAATTCTCATATTCACTTCCCGATTTACGGCATGACTTACATAGTGAATCCAAATCATTACATGTTTTCATTGTCTTGATATTGATAAAATAACTACAACATCCTATATATATATCTTCTATCAACTTGACTATATGCTGATTTTTAGAAATATTATCACCCTTATTTAATAAATCAACTTTATCATTTTCCACTTTATCTGGTCCAAAATAAAGAATTAATAAATTACTCTTTTCCCTTACAGACATTAAATTCATTTTTACCAAATCAACATCATTTTCGTCAGAATAAATATAATTATTTATTGCTGTGAGTAAATCAGCAGTCGCCCTTCTTACATTTTGTATCCACTCAACTCTTGCTGACCATACAATATTTGCATCTATTTGACTTTCATTTCTTTTATTTTCTTCATCCTGCTCAAACACAGCTATTTCTCTATTTGTTCTATTAGTCACTTCATTGCTTTGTGCTGCTGCTTTATTTGACTTGTTTGCAGCACACCATGCAAATACTGACGATCCTAATGATACGGCTGCTGCAATTGCTGCCGCAATTATTGTTGCATTTCCAACATCCATTGATTTAAATCTCCTTTTTATCGTATAGGCACATTATACCATATTCCTGTACCTATACAATAACACTTACTACTTCTTTCTGTATGAACTCATCTTCTCCACTGTAACATCCGGATAGAAGTAAGTAAGAATCGTTGCTTTCGGAACTCCTACAGCAAGTGCTTTCCTAAGCTCTTCCTTCTGCTCCGGTGTATACGACCAGTGTAGCATTCGATTTGTGATGGTATCCTCCCACTTAGGCTTTTCCCTCTCAGGATTCCTTACAGGCTTACCACCAGCACTTCCATTAGATGCATTGGCACTTTCTGCAGCATCTGACTTCTGTGATTCATCAACATACTCAAGCTCATTTGCCTGCTCCCTGTCTATCTTTGCTTTCTGCTCTGCTTCATCCTGCATGGAAAATCTTCTGCTTAATTCCGCATCACCAAGCATCATAAACTGCTCATAGGTAAGAGAATCAATATACACATTCTCGCCCTTATCCTTCAGTTTTTCATAATACTTAACCGCCTTGCCTGAAAGAATCTCAAATGGCGGACCGATAAGATTATCTGCTCCTCTTATCTGATGAACATAAGGCTCTCCCTTGCCATCTGCTGTCTGGTTAAACATCGGATGATTGAATGGTATGAACTTATTGTCCATGATAGGATCAAATCCACGGATAAAGATAATACACTTTTTGTTATCCAGCTTTCTGACTTCATCGGGTGTAAACAGTTCTCTTCCTAATACATCATAATTTCTTGAAGAGCTTCCCTGTCTGCCCTTTGTCTCTCCGCTTGACTTCTTATCAATCGTACCTTTTCCAAGCAGCTCTGAGACGTACTTATGCGTTGACTGCTCGTTGCCGCCAAGGTAGATGAAAGTATCGCAGTTGCCTGGAATTGTCTCCCAGGTGTCCTTAAAAAGTGCCTTTAACTGGGCAAAGTTCTGTATGATGATAATACTTGAAATCTCTCTGCTTCGCATTGTCGATAACAATGAACAGTAGTCATCCGGCAATGCGACATTCGCAAATTCGTCTAACATAAAGGTCACATGAATTGGAAGTCTGCCGCCACAGTTAAAGTCCGCCTGATAGTACAGTTCCTGAAATATCTGCGTATAAAGTAGTCCAATAATAAAGTTATAGGATTTGTCACTATCCGGGATTACACAAAAGAGTGCTGTCTTTGTCTCTCCATCCCCATTCACTCCAATACCGATATCTGACAGATTAAGCTCATCTTTTGAGAGTAATCGTAAAACCTGCTTATTCTCAAGAAATGCAAGTCTTGAGTTGGCACTGATGATAATGGAACGGACGGTATCTCCTGCACCTCTCATACATTTGTTGTACTGCTTTACTGCCGGATGATTAGCTCCAAGCGGAGAACTTTCCTCTAAAAACTTCATACGCACATCCAGCTTTGATGCTTTTCCCTGTTCTGTAACCTCTGCCTCTCCAAGAAGCTTCAGTACTGTCTCAAAGTTTCTCTTTGCCGGCTGTACCTCCAGCCACACATAATAAAAGATAGCCTGTAAGAACAATCCTTCCGCTTTTTCCCAGAACGGATCACTTGGTGTCGCTCCCTTTGGTGTCGTATTGCTGATAAGGTTTGTAATCAGCTTGACCACATCTGTTTCCTCTCTGATATAAGAAAATGGATTGTAACAGTCTGATTTATCCATCTCTAACAGATTAATGACTTTCAGGTTATATCCGTTATTTTTTAACATCTGCCCGCAGCTTCTAAGGATTTCTCCCTTTGGATCGGTACAGATAAAGGAACAGTTATGCGGCATCTGCATAAGATTCGGCTTTACTTCATAAAATGTTTTTCCTGCTCCGGAACCACCACAGATAAGGATATTTCCATTGAGCTTGAGCCTTCTGAAATCCAGCGACATCTTCACATTCTGGCTGAGTATCCGGTTGAAATTCTCATCCTTATCTGCAAGTATCTTGTTGACCTGCTTCGGATTTTCAAATCTTGCCGTACCAAACTCCTTACCGGGCATATAGTTTCTCTGACTGGTGTAATACATGACAATAGCCATCGCATAGATACCTAATGCAATGGCTACTGCTTTTACTGTATTGGAATTGTAATAATTGGCAAAGGGAACAGCACATACTTCATTGAATCTGTCCATAAATTCATTAAAGGCAATCCCTTCCGTCCACGCACCATTTATCAGATAACCAAGATACCCGGCTAACACTGCACCCACAAGGATGAATATCAGTGACGGCTTTTTCTTTGTTGTCTGCATAGGCTGCTACCTCGCTTTCTTCGTGGTAACAGTTTTCTTCTGTGTGGTCTTTTTCTGCTGCTTCTGCACTTTCTCGTAACGCTCCCTGACAGATGACTCCACCTTGTCGTAGTGAGTATAAAGCTCGGTTCCTTTCTGGGTTGTCACCACACGATTCTGCTCATCGTAAAGCTTATAATCCTTGGTGGAATCAAGAAAGGTAAGCATTGTCTTTCCACCATGAATCTCCATGATGTTTTCCTTACGAAGCCATACATATCTTGCCTCTTCTCCCCATGTGCCGGGAACTCTGGTCTTAACAGCATGGTTATTCTCTTCGATAATCAGCTTCTTACTGATAGTCACATCTGATAAGTTCGCATTCTTTGATGCTGCAACTGCCCTCATTCTCTCAGCAAGGTCCTGATAGCCTCTGACACGGTTGATAAATGCATCCTTGTCCATCATGACTGTATGGGTGCCATCCTCATTTTTCTTTCCAAGCACACCGATTGTCTCTAGCTGTTTGATAACACTTTCAGCCTGCTCACCATTGATACTGAAATTCTCCTTGACCTGATCCACACTGATAGCTTTCTTTTCCATTGCAAACATTCCGACCTTTTCGATCAGTCCGTCAATGGCGGAATTAACCCTATCCCCTTCTATCGTGTGGCTTTTCTCGTTTCCCTGCTGTTTCTTCAAAAAATCCATCAGCTTGCCAAGGGATTTTTCATCTCCATTCTTCAGATAATCGTCAAATGTAGCAATCTTACCAAACTTGAGCTTCTGTATCATCATATTCACACGGGGAACTGCCTCTGTATGAAAGATTACCTCACTCAGTCCGTCTTTCCTGTTACAGTCTGGAAGTACCGAATACAGGATTCCATACTTCTTTGCCATCTTTTCAACCTTTTTCATATCTTCGGCATTAAACTGTAACACCTGTAAATCGCCACCTTTTAAGATCAGCTTTCTCATGGATGTCTTGCCAAGTGACTTTTCATAATCAAGCATCCCTTTTAAGAAATCTATTGCCTTCTGCATGGCAGCAATGCCGCCGCTTCCTACCTTCATGGCAATCTCAATGCCATCATAAGCTACACGGATGATCTGTACCGCTTCCTGAATCTCTTCTGCCATTATCGCACCTCCACTTTCTCTCTGACTGTTGTTTTAAGCGTTTCTGTCTCTGTAGTACGGATTTCCTCGGCTGATACATCAATACCATAAGCAGTCAAAATATCTGCCAGATGATTGATTGCTTTCTCCTCCTCGATACGATACATTTCAAGTGCCACAAGCAGGTTTTCCACCTGTTCCACCCATGCAGGCTTCATATCATATTTAGACCTGTATGTGACCATAATCTCGTCCGACTCAGCCTTATCCGCTGAATGTGCCAAAGCTTCAATAAGAGAAATCGTGTCTTCCTTGCTGCCGCTTCTGAATGCGAACTGGACAACAAAGTTTTTCTCTTCCTCTGTAAATTGATGCTCCACACCATTCATCTCTGTTACTGCTTCATTTACTACTGCTAAATTCATAAGTTCCTCCTAATCTGCCATGCTGTTTTCAAGCACAGCAATCTCAATGATCTCCTTCATCTTTTCCGCTGAAATGTTGTTGTTTATAAGCTCTACAAGCTGTGACTCAGTAAGTCCCTTTTCTATTGCACTCTTAATCTGCACAAGCTGCGCCGGAACAAGGTCTCCCGATGCAACCAGCTTTACAATGTCTGCCCTTGACTTTTTCTTAAATGACAGTCTTGCAAAAAGGCTCACCACTCCGCTGTTGCTGCTCTTTCTCACACTTCTCTCAATCGGAAGTCTCTGCACCACATTTCCAGTACCATCAACTACCGGAATCTGATAATAGACCGGAATCCCGTTTGCCACAGCCTGCATATTCTGAGGAACTGCAACTGTATCAACCATCTTTTTATCTGCCTGTGATACGGACTGGCTTTCCTGCGGCTCTGCCTTACTTTCTGCTTCTTTTTTATTCTCTGTGGCAACACTTATGATCTTATCTTCCAATGACTCTATTCTGTCTCCCATACGCTTCATCTCCTTATCCTTTTTCTCAATATCATCCCTGAGTCTTGCAATCGTACTGCTTGCCTTATTCAGTTCATTCTGCTGACTGTTGATAAGAGCATCCTTATCCTGGTTCTCCTTGACCAGACGCTCCCTGACTTCCTCATCATCTTTGGAAGTTTCTATTTCAGAAAGCTTCTTATTCAAGGCATCATACCTTTCATTCTGGTGATTGATCTTTTCAACCACTTCATCCATCTGAGCTACAAGACTTTTCACATACTCTAAATCCTGTGGCATCTGCTCTTTGGCTTTATTAAGCTTTTCTAATACCACATCAAACATCCTGCGCATATTTACTGCTGTATCATCTTTTTGGACTACCTCTCTGATTGCATCAATCGGCACACCTTTTTCATAGTAATCCAATGCTGTCTGCATCTTAGGTGCTGCCATCCTGCTATCTTTCAGCAGCGTTAACAACGCTTCTGATACACCCTTATGCAGACATTTTGATAACACCTTCATCTGCTCAATGTCATAACTTTTGTTAAGATACAGACCGATTTCATCATCAGTCAGTCCATATTCATAATCGCTTTTGACAAGAGCAATAACCTCACTGTCCATATGCTTATTACGAAGAATCTGTATCTTTCTCTCAATCGCCATTTCACTTAATGGCTCTCTTTTTTCTTCCATATATGCCTCCTAACCACTAAAAAAACAGCCTAACGTACCGGCTGTTCTTTTCTGTCTCTTATTGTTTCTTTGTCATACTGCTTCTCTTCTGCCGAAGCTGATACAGTAAGTTCCTTCCATATTGATCTTCCAAGGCTAAGTTCCTTTGATACCGCCCGTTCTGCCTTACAGTCCTGTGCATACTTGCTCTCATATTTCTTTCTAAGACTCTCGACCTCTTCCACACTGTATCCCTGTGCTAAAAGTTCAGTGTTAAGCCTTTCCCATGCATTGTGCTCATCTTCAAAGAAGGTATCCCCACTCTGATAACACGATTCCGCATCATTAAGCTCCCGGATCTGTTCAGCCTTGTCAAAAATATCTTTGAATCTTTCCTTAGCCTTATAGGTCTTACTCTTTTCCTTTGATGCTTCTTTCTTCTTATCCGTCAGATTATCAAGTACCGAAACAAGTTCTTCCGCACTCTCAATCTTATGCCTTACCAGAAATAGATACTGCTCCTGCAGCTTATGCATCTTTCGGATATCATCCCTATACTTCCATACCTGACTGTATGGCTTCTTTTTCAGCTTTCCAATCCGGTAAAGCTTTGCATAATATCTTTTCTGCAAGCCTGACATCTTCGCCCTGCGGTATCTTTTGACATAGCACTTTACTATCGCTGCCTGTTTTTCCTCATTCTGTGACTGGTAAAAAGATAAATCTTCCTTAGCAATACGCTCCACAATAGCTTCCTGTGAATAATTCTCGCCAAGAGTCTTACATCTTCTGAATCTTGTCATCCCCTGTGGTCTGACTGCCAGATACTTTCCCTGCTTGACCTCATATCCTTTTTCCGACAGCAGCTCCAGAAATCCACTAAAATCATTTGCCTGTAAAATGCAGGCATCAAGATCTCTTTTTATCATATCTGCCCACACAAAGCTGCCTTCACGATATTCGCTCCAATCCTTATAATTCTCGTGCTGTTTCTCTTTGCTGCCATCCTCCACATCTATAATGGAAAGACCATACTCCTGACACAGCTTATTGGTAATCGGCTGGATATACTTTGCCCAGTCACCTTTCTCGTAGCGATACTTTTTCCCATCCACAAAGCTTACACTGTTAAATACAATGTGTGAATGAACATGGTCTGTATTATCATGAACCACAAATACCGCTTCATAGGCATCACCAAGATATTCTGCTACAAACTTCTGTGTTATCTCAAAAGCCCTGTCTGGTTCCACCTCATCCTCTTTGAAAGAAAGAATGATATGATACCCCTGTCGCTTGTCTGTTTTTCCAAACTGCTTCTTTGTATCCATCATCTGTTCAAAAGCCATATCTGCCTGGCAGTTTATGGCTCCCACAAGTCTTCCTCCCTGCGTTTTCTCAGGATTCATTACATAATCCAGTGCCCGCTTTAAATGCCTTGCATGAAAAGAATTCCCGCTGTCCTTCATGTGAAGTATCTTACTGATTGCCAATCTTTACCACCGCCTCGCTGACAGATTGATTCAGCTTTTTCATATATGCCACAAGCTGTTCCTTATCTTTCTTGGAATATATCTGAGCATTACTGTTAAATACAATCTGATTGATGTTAATGCCGATTCGGTTTATCTCATTGATAAGCTCTTTAAGAAGTTTCCTTACTTCCGGATAATCATTTGGTTTCTGACTGATTAGAAGCCTGATATATTCGGCTTCATTCATTCCATTTGCCTTTGCCTTATCAGAAAGTACCTTCGCTTCCTGTGGCATAAGTCTTAGTGTTTTCCTTATACAATGAACTTTATCAGCCATAGAATCACCTTCCTCTCTTACCCGTACTGTATTCTCTTACTCCTTCTGCTACTGTTACAGCAACTTTTTCCAGTTCTTTATTACCCAGCTGGGCAATAACCCTGTCTGCAAGCTCTGTAGCAACTTCTATAAGTTCCTTACCATAACTGGTTTTATCAAACAATCTGTCCAGTCTCTTTTCATCTGCTTTCAGACTTTCATACTTGCTCTGATACTCGTTATAGTCGTTAAAATCCTTTGGATCACTCCTGTGTGCTTCCGCATCAAGTATCAGTTCATAGTTCCATTCACAGACAATATCTATAACATCATCAATCAAATATGGTTCTATCTCGCCATTCTCTTCAGCAATATCCTGCCTGTACATCTTCCCATCTGAATCTATGCCAATGGCATAATCATGTCCTTCCATATAGTTAAGCAGAATTGCAGCATCTTCTATCGAAGGGTTTAGTAAGATATCAAATGTGTCTGCCCAGGCAATAAGTTCCTCTGGTTCTGTGATTATTGTAAGTTCTTTATCCATTGCTTTCCTGCACCTCCCTTATCCGTGTTTTGTATATCTCTTCCACCCACACGCCTGTCTGTGGTGCTAGAATATAAATAGTACAAGCCAAAATGAGAAATTCCAAATACAC
>ERZ1023663.606-NODE-606-length-11053-cov-7.374250_pt1 | contig 11053 bp, 2 predicted proteins | sample MGYA00380340_ERZ1023663 | MGnify/ENA primary metagenome ERZ1023663 (study PRJEB33179, sample SAMN07448982) | human gut metagenome | biome: Human-gut; feature: Human associated habitat; material: Faeces | host: Homo sapiens | place: India: Bhopal | collected... | reverse complement strand
TGACGGAACCGCGGCTGGTTCGGCGTTGCCGGGGCGGACTGTTGCGGCAACGCCGGTTGGGTGGTGCCGTGCGCGCTCAGCAGCGTGCCCTCCGGATCCTCATCGGCTTGCGGCTGCTCCGGCAGATTCGGCGTGTGGAACGCCGGCTGCTGCTGGCCGGGTTGGCTGGGAACGTTTGGATTATGGCCGATGGAACCCAGCTGGGTGGCGTCATCGAAATCGTTGCTCATGGGTTGCTCCTTGCTTGTTGTGTTGCTCGTGTGGATGGTTCGTTGTGTTTGCGATTGCTGTGATCGTCCGTTTCACCATCTGGCGTAGTAGGCCAGGCCGCGGATCCAAGGCTTGGATGCGCCGTCGACGGTGGACAGGGCGACGGAGGATGCCACAGGCCGGTCATTCCGCGTGGCCGCTTCGCCTTCCGTGGACGCGTCAGAATCCGATGGCTCCGACGGTTTTGATGGTTCTGAAGGTTCCGACGGTTCGGGTTTCGGCGTGGGAGTCTTGTACCTGTCATGGTCCAGCAGTGTGCCGCCATTGTCCTCGTTGTTGAGCGCGGTGTCGGTGCCCACCACCTTCGCCTTCCACGCGTAATCGGCTCCGGTCGGCAGCACGTCCTTGACGTTCAGTTTGTCGGAGCCCAATGCCCAGGCGACGTCATAGGATTTGCCGTCCGCGGTGAAGGTGATCACGGTTTTGCCGGGCTGGCCGTACATGTTCACCGATCCGCCGCTGACCTTGATGATGTTCGGATCATTGGCGTCCCACGTCAGCATCGGCGCCTTGACGGCGGCCTTCACCTTGCGGACGTATGCCGGATCGGCCCTGCCGGACTTGGAGGTGCTTGCCGCGCCATTGAAATGCTGCGTGACGGAGCCCGAGGAACAGGACTGCCATTCCTTGAGCGGGAAATCGTGCGATCGTTCGGAAGCACCGGCATGGTAGGAGCCGAGTCCGTCCGCGCTCACCGTGAACCCGTCGGCGTGGCCGTTCTCCTTCCAATTGACTACGCACACGTCGTCATGCCCCTTGACGCTGACCGATTCGGGCGCCTTCACCGCGTATTTCGGTGTGAAACGTACGGTCGAATCGTCACTGGTCGTTTTCTCCTTGCCGACCACCGCCGCCTTGATGGTGTATTCCCTGGTGTTGAGATCATGGTCCGGAATCTTGAAATCGTAGGATCCGGAACATCCGTCGATGCTTGCGCTGACATCTCCGGAAATCTCGACGGCCTTGCATCCCGCGTTGCGGGTGTTGCCCACGGATTCGACGGTGACGGTTCCCGTGGTGTCGTCGTTCGTCACGGAGATCTTCGGCACATCGGGCTTGCCCCACGGCTTGACAGCGTCGGACGCCTTGGACGGTTGGCTCCAATTCACCTTGTTGTGGGCGCGTACCGTAGCCGTGTACGAGTCGCCGTCGGAAATCGCGTTGTTATCGAAAACAAAATCGATTCCGGTGGAATTTGTCGTCTGCTTGGAAGGCGCGTTCCTGCCGGACAAAGTCACCTCGTAATTGTCCACCGACGAGAAATTGCCGTCCGGAGCCTTCCACGTGACGCTCACCGTGTTGCCCTTCACACTGGCCGTCACATCCGTCGGCGCATCAGGCAGCTTGTCCGGCGTGCCCTCGACGGCGTTGGAATCCTTGGACCAGCTGACCTCGTTCCTGGCCTGCACCTTGAACGAGTAGGTCTTGCCGTTCTTCAACCCGTCGATGAGACAGGAGGTTTTCTGCCCGCACGAGCGCTCGCCGGACGCGTCTCCGCCCCACATCACCTTGTATTCGGTGATCGGGCTGCCGTTGGCCGAACCGGCCGTCCAGCTCAGATTCACGGCGCCATCCTGCGGGTCGCCGGACACCGCGGAAAGCAGCGGCGCATCAGGCTTGTCCATCACCGAAACGCTGATGGTGCCGGTCACCTCACGTTCCTTTGTTTTGGTGGCGTCGCGCACGGTGACGACCACCTTGTTGGTGCTCGCGCCGATGTCGGAAGCCGCCCTGATGGACACCACGCCGTTGGACGGGCAATCCACCGTCAGCTTCGACGCGCCGTCGGACGTGCATCCGGTCACCATCAGCGGAGTGTCGGGGAACGGATTGTACGCGTCGGACAGCAGATTCACCTGCTCGCTGGAACCGGCCTTGATTTTCACGGTCTTCTCGGTGACACGGGCGAGCGGCCTGTTGGACGCGGTGACGCGCACGGTCATACCGGCGCTCACCGTACCCTTCGCATATTTGATCGAGACGGGCACGCTCACCGTGGTGCCCGGCGTGGCCGTCTTGTCCGCGGACACGGTCAACGTGCCGGAGGGAGACACTCTGGCATCCACACTGCCGGAATTCACGCCGCCGGAATACGAGTACTGCTTCTCATCCTCGTACAGGCCCGACGCCGAATGGGTCAGCGCCGTCAGATCGATGGTAGTGGCCTTCTCGCCGGCCACCACATCGACGGTGGAGGATGAGAACGTCGGCGGTGGAACCTCACGTCCGATCACCGTGATCGGAAGCGTGAGCACCGCCGAATTGACGATCTTCACCTTGTCGTTCTTGTCTCGCTTGCCGTCCACCGCGGTGAAGGTGATGGACGCGGGACCCGCGTAATCCTTCGGCGCGGTGAACCTCAACGTCTGGTCGTTGACGTACAGGTCGCCGTCCGCGGCCTTCGTGGCGCTCACCGAATCGGCGCCGTCCACATACGCGGTCTTGCCCGCGCCCACACGCACGTAGTCGGCGATGTTGATGGTGATGGTCTCACGCGCATTGACCTTCAACGCCGGCGCCTTCGGACGCAGAACCGGCGGAAACACGCCATATGCGGGCACTTGGATGAACGCGGTGGACGTGATGCCGTACGTCGTGTTCGTGACGGTGTACGGCACCGCGCGCGCCTCATCGGTCAGATCAACGGTGATGATGGTGGAATCCTTGCCGCCCTTGACATGCGCATGGTCGGTCGCGGAATGATCCACGCCCACCTGAAGCTCGTCGGCGGTGCCGGACGGATTGGCAATCCACTGCGAAACGTCCACGTCCACGGATTTCTTGTCGATCGTGGCGGCGGCCGGAACACGGTAATCGTACGCGGTCGGCGGGTCGATGGCGGCGTTCTCGTCGACATTCACCGTCAACGTCGCCGAATCGGACAGGCCAGCCTTGTCCTTGACGGTGTAGACCACGTAATACGTGCCCGCCTGCTTCGGCGTGGTGAACGACAGCATGTTGTCAACGACCTGAATGCCGCCGATGCCTTGCGATTCCACGTCCTTGGCCACGGTCAGATCAGTATTGTCCCCGGAAATGTCGTTCTGCGCCACCGGCACGGTGGCCGCGGTGTTCGGACGCAGCGTGATCTCGTCGTCGCGCGCGTACACACCCGAATCGGCTCCGGATTTGAACACGCCCACACGCACCTGCGCGGTGGCCCTCTGACCGGTCCAATCCTCCACGGCGTAGGAGAACGTGTCCGTTCCGGACGAATCGGCATACGCCTCATACACCAGATACGTGGCGCCCACCTCGCTGATACGGCCCAGTTCCGGCGCTTTGTTGCCCAAGCCGAGCAGCTGCACGTCATCGCCGTCAGCGTCGATGCCGGTGAGCGTGATCGGAATCTGCACCTTCTGCCCGGCCGCCACCTGCGCCTCGACGTCGGACGGTGTCGGAGCCGCCTTGTTGGACGCGTCCTTCTGATGCACGTTGATGGTGATGGTGGCCGAGGCCGCGTTGCCGAGATTGTCCTTCACCGTGTAGGTGACGGGGAAGGAGCCGGTTTGTCTGGTGGCCTGATAGCGCACGGTGTCGCCGGACACGAACACCAGACCCTTGAACGTGTTCTTGTCATACTGCAAGTCGTTCTGCAGGCTCACCGTGGTGCCGTCGGAATACGTGACATGGTCGAGCACGTCCACGGACACGATGCCTTCGGTGCGCACCTGTGTGGTGATGTTCTCGGCCTTCGGCACGGAATTCGACGTGGTCAGCGCCGGCGGCTGCAGGACGATGACGCCGGTCGACGATCCGGCCGCGTTGGCCACGGTGTAGGAGATCCGCACCGGCTCGGTCGGCACCTGACGCGCGGTGATATAGACGCGCTTGTTGCTCACCACACCGGTTTTGATGCCGCTTTGCGCGTCCGCGGTGACGCTGGTCACCGACAGCACGCCGCCCATCGGGTCGACGTCGTTGGCAAGCGGCTCCACAATCGCGGTATTGTCCGCGCCTAGCAGCGCCACATCGTTCGCCGCGATCGGCTTGGCGGCGTCTCCGGCCACCGCCTGCACCTCCACACGAGCCAGACCGGTCGACGGAATGGAACCCTGCGTGATGGTGTACGGCACATAGTAGGTGCCGGGATTGGAGGCGGTGAACGTGATCGACATGTCGGTGGCGTTCATGGTGGTGGCCGCGCCGGACGGCGTCTCCACCGCGGTCAATTCGGCCGGTTCGACGGACGTGCCGTGCACGTACGGTTTGAGCGCGATGGTGGTGCGGGTGTCGGGCGTGGTCTGTTTGACCACGGGGTCGATGACCGCGCCCAGCGTGTTCGCCGGCTTCACGGAGAAGTAGATCATGCCGATGCCGGTCTGCTGGCCGTCGGACACCGTGACCTCGATGCCCGCCCTGCCGGACGACATCGAACCGGCGTTGAAGACCAATTGTCCGTCGGCTCGCGTGGACACCGTCACCTGATCGGTGTTCTGCGGCGATGCCGACACCAAGGTCAGCGGATCGCCGTCGGGGTCGGAGAAGCTGCCCAACGCGTTCGCGGTGTACGAAGCACCCTGCTCCACGTCGATTTCCGGCGGAGTGTCGCTCTGCAGCGGCGCATGGTCGTCGCCGCCGTCCAGCGTGAGCGACACGGTGGCGCTGGACGTCTGCCCGCGCCCGTCGGAAATCTCATAGCTGAAGGACACGTTGCCCGCGGCGGCACCGGAGGCGTCGAGCTGCAGATACCGGTCGTCATAGACGGGGGAGACGGTGATGTTCGCGCCATCCGGAGCGCTCACCGACGTGATGCGCAGCACGGAACAGTCGGTCTGCTCGTCGTTGCGCAACACGTCGAGAATCTGCTGCGATCCCACGCGCGCGCCGAACGAATCGTCCACGGCCTTGATCTGCCCCGACTGCGCCGAACAGTTCTTGCTGAAATTATGCTGGTTGTTGGCGCTGTCGTTGTTCTGCTGCTGTTGCTTCGACTGCTTGGTCTCCACCTTGTTCCACTGGATTTTGATGACCTTGGTGGACTCCTGCGGATTCCACACATTGCCGTTGACCACGTCGTTGAGCACCACCAGACGATGGTTGGTGCGGAACACGAGCTGCGAGGTGGGATTGACATCTTCCAACGAGGAAAACTGTGCGTCCTTGTCGTTCGCCGCGCACACCCTGATGTAATTGTTGGCCTTCTGCGCCCACGCGGCGAACACGCAGCCATTGGTGGACACCGGCTGCGCGGCATCGCCCTTGCCGGCATTCGGCAGCTGCGTGACCTTTTTACTACCCAAATCGACCATGGCGATGCCCCGCGGCGTGGAAACCGCCACCCAGCCAGTCTGCCTGCCATCCGTGGACGGCGCCTGCAACGTCGCCTGACCCTGCAGGCCGATATCCGCGCTGCCCTTCGGCCAGAACACCTTGCCGGCACCGGCTGCGACCGGCGTCTTGCCGACCACGGTGAACGATTCGACATTCGTGGCGCCCTTGATCGTCGCATCCTTGCCGGGCGTTCCCTGAGGCCTGTCGACACTGAGCACCGAGCCGTCGGACGCGCGATAGCCGTAGACGACACCGTCATGCGTCACCGCGATACGGCCACCCGACCCCAGCTTCATCTTCGGCGAATCGGTGGTCGGATTCATGGATTTCACATCATCTGCTGACCCGACCCACACATTGCCCGTCTTGACGTTGATGAACGCCGCGGTGTTGCCTCCGACGACGGTCCGCATATCCGATTTGATGGTGGTGTTGCCGCTTTCGCTGACGGTGGAGGCCTCGATGTTGCTGGCCTTCGTACCTTCGGAGATCACGGTGGAGCCATCATGCTGGGCCACGTCGAACCGGGCCGCAGTGGAGGCGACGCCCGCATCGGCGTCCTGGTTGCGCACGTTGAAACGGGCGGCCTTGCGGTCCTTGAGCGAAGTGACCCACACGGTGCCATCGTCGAGCTGCACGTGACGTTGCGTCACCGAACTGACGATGACGGCCCCGGCGACGATGCCCAGCAACAGCAGCAGCATGACGATCGGCGTGATCCACCGGCGACTGCCGGAAGGCAGCAGCTTGCGCAGCATCGACCCGAATCGCAACTGCCGTTCGTACGATTGCGCCGACTGGTTCTCGGCGTTCCTATGCTTGCTCATCGACTGGCTCTTCCCTGATTGTGCCCAAACTTTGCTTGACCGCGCATCCAACCGCATGCGCCTACCTGTTTGCCCGCATGCATGCCGGGCTGTATTGGTTCGTATCGGTTCATGTCACCCGCATCCGGCCGCAAACTCACGGCTTGGCCGCGCACGCGATCATGGGATTCTCGGACATCTGCCGGTCCGCGCGAACCAGACTCACCTGCACGCACGTCTGCGCGCCGTCGGCCGGATCGATTTCGATACTCGTCGACTCCGTGGTGGTGCCCTGCGCGTTCGGGTCGGTTCCCGAATCGCCGACCAGCGACCACGCGTACGAATCGCCATCCTTCGGCGAAGGATTGACCCACGTGAACCGCACTTTGCCGTCGGCGGTGTATTCGCCCGTAAGATCCTGCACGCTCGGCACACTGCCCGACGTGATCGCCGAATCGGGATCGTCCTCGGCATGGTTCTGGGCGCCATGGTTCTGCACCTGCACCTTGCTGTTGTCGGAAGCCGCATCCATATTCGGCATGACGACGGTGACGAACGCCAACGCCATCACGACCACGGCGGCCGCCGCCGCAACCGTGACGGCCAACGGCTTCACCCACCGGGCATGCTGCTTCGCAACCGGGGCGGACTGGTCGAATGTGGAAGTCTGCGCGTACATGTTCTGCGGATAATCCGGCACACCCTCGACGGTGGTCTGCACGGCACGGCCATACAAGGCCTGTTGCACGCGCTGCATGTCGCGCGCGAACTCCAACGCGGAATAGTAACGATCCTCGGGCGCACGGCTCAAAGCCTTACGCAACACCCGTTCCACTTCGGCCGGCACGTCGGAACGGTTGAGCTTGGGCAGCGGATTGTTGAGAATGACGGACTTGAGCCGTTCGGCCCGCACCTGCCGTTGGGAATCGCCCAGCACATCGGCATAGAAATACTTGTACGGCGATTGGCCGATCAGCATGGCGAACAGCGTGGCGCCAAGCGAATAGATATCGGACGATTCATTACCGCCACCGCCTTGGGCAAGCACCTCCGGCGCGGCCCACGCGATGGTGAAGCCGACACCCGGACGCCCATAGACGGTCCCGGCGATGCCGAAATCGGCGAGCATGGGCATATTGTGCGCGTTGATGAGAATATTGCTGGGCTTGATGTCTCGATGGATGATGCCTTTGCGATGCGCGGTGAACAGCGCGCTCGCCAGATCGATGCCGACGGTGAGCATCTGGTCGGCGGTGAGACGGCCATGCTCGAGGAACGTCTTGTAATTGCCGCCCGGAGCGTATTCGAACACGGTGTAGCCGCGCCCGTTGACGGTCACGCCGTTCTCATAGACGGAAAGAATGTAGGGGTGTGTGGAGATCTGCCCCATGAAATTCGCTTCGGAACGGAAGCGGACCGCGGCACGTGGGTCGAGCGTGTTCTTGCTGATTTTGATGGCCACCTGACGGGCCGGGGAAAGCTGCTGGTACAGGTACACGTCGGCTTCGGAACCGGAGCCCAGCCGTTTGATCAGTGTGTAGCCGGGAATCTGAGGGGGAATGCTCCTTGAGGCTTCCATGCTTCCTCTTTCCTGTAGTTCCTGCCCGGTTCCGTGCGTTGCGTCTATGCTTCGACCGTACTCGTCGTCATGGGCAGGCCGTCTGTTCGCTGTTGAACCTTCCCGGGCTGCGCCGCTAGTCAATCTTATTGGTGGCGGTGTCCGAAAAACTTTGTAGAGGGTATCGATGTCCATATATAAAGATGGCGGTGTCCACGATGACGTTTTCAGGACGGCTTCGGACGATGATATGCGATTCGTGGCCGGACCGTTCGGCTAAGCTGGGGAGACATGATGGATGTGGACGATCTCGATGACGCGACATTGGTTGCGGGGGCACCCCGCAGCGGCAAGACCCGGTTTGCGCTGGACATGCTGGTCGCCGCGATGAAGCGGCATGGCGACGCGTACGCCGTGATGACGGTCTCCGGCAGACAGGTGGCCGACCGGCTCGGCGACACCGTGATCCGCGAACTGTCCGCGATCTCGCAGGCGCGCCCCGTCACCACCCTGCCAGCCGTCGCGTTCCGCATCATGACCGCCGTGCGATCGCATGCCGGACAACCCCTGCCGAAACTGCTCAACGGGGCCGAACAGGACGTGGTCATCCGCCGTGTGCTCGCCAGGCATGTCGAACATGCCGAGCACGGCGACGAATGCTCCACCTGCGCGCTATTGTGCACCTACTTCGTGGTCGCCGACTGGTCGGGCATGGTGGTGGACGACGCCACCGACGCCTTCGCCAACCAGCTGCGCGACATGCTTGCCCGCATGAACGAGATCGGCGCGAAACCGGAACTCGAAGACATGCTGATCGCCCGCGCTGCCGACGAGCACGGCACGCTCGACGAACGACGCGAACGACTGCGCGTGCAATGGCGGCTCGCCTTCGCGCTGCGTGCCGAATACAACCAGGCCATCAACGAGGCATATCCGGACCAATACCGTCTCGACGCCTCGCAGCTCATGATCGACGCCGCGGCCGCCGTGAGCGAAGCCGAAACGTCCGACCTGCCGAAACTCGTCATCGTCGACGATTTCCAGGACGCCACACTCGCCGGCTTCGACTTTCTCACCGCATTGCGCAACCGTGGCGTGCGACTGTTGCTCGTCGGCAACCCCGACGAGGCGGTGCAGACGTTCCGCGGATCGTACCCTGAATATCTGTTCAACATGGCGCAATCGCGATTGGGCGCGCGACTGGTACGGCTGGAACCGTCCCATATGGCCGAAGGTACGGACCTGGCCGCGGTGGCGAGCCGCGTGAGCCTGACCATCGCCAGCACGGAATCGACCGACGACGCGCTGGCGAACCGCCCCGGCAAAATGCCGGCCATCGCCATACCGGAGACGCACGACGGCAGTCTTGAAGCCGCGATGTACCGTTCCACCGTCGAAGAACTCGACGACGTGGTGTGGAAAATCAAAACCGAACATCTCGAACACGGCCGCGACTGGAACGACATGGCCGTGATCGCCCACGACAACGCCACCGTGCGCACGTTCGGCGAACGGCTACGCGCCGACGGCGTGCCCGTACGCTATTCGAGCGTGACCCGCCCCCTCAAGGACGAGCCGTTCGTGCAGGGCCTGTTCTCCATGATCGAACTGACCGAACTGAAACGGCAAGGCATCGCCACCTCGTCCATGAACCTCGACACGGCCGGCGTATACGTGCGCTCACGCGTCGCATCAATCATGAACTCGCCGCTGATCACCACCCCCGGCGAACGTCCGGCTCGGCTGTGCGTGGTCGAATCGGCGATGAACGCGCTCGGCTCGCTGGCCACGGTTGTGCATGACGATACAGCCGATCCGACCACGTCCGACACGTCCGGACGCGCGCTGCTGCCACAGCTGATCGACGATTGGAACGATTACGTCGAAGCCTTCCACACCGCACGCGCGGCGGCATCGGCGTCGGACGCGGAAAACGCTGCCGACATGGGCCTGCCGGCAATCGACACCGACGACCGGCTGATGACGGGAGAGCGTGCCGCTGAGGATGCGGACGAACCATCCTTCGGCATGAACGCGCTGTACATCCTGCTATTGGAAGGCGACACCGACCGCGTGCTCGACGCGATCGCCTCCGTACTGGGCCGCAAAGACCCCCAAGCGCAAGCCTTCGCACGCCTGTGGAAAACGCTCGACGATACCCTGCGGTCGGAGGCACGCCTGACATCCCACGAACCGCAATACATGCTCGACTGTGCATGGCAGGCGTTCGGCAAAGCCGAAATCTGGCAGAAAACGGCGTTGCGCAACAACGCCGAAGGCCGCGCGGCCAACGACCGGCTCGACACCGCGATGCGCCTGTTCAGCTACGCGTCCGGCGGCGAATCGAACGGCGTGACGGCAGCGCACACCATCGACGCGTTCATCGAACAGGTCCGCGCGCTCGCCATCGAAGCCGACTCCCTGGCGCACACCGCGCCGATCGATCAGGCCGTGACGCTCACCACGCCCGCCGGAGCTGCCGGAAAACATTGGAAACTAGTATTCATGCCTGCGTTCCAACAAGGCCAATGGCCGAACCTCTCACCGCGCAACACCCTGTTCGGCGGGGAGGAACTCGCCGACATCATGCTGCATGGACGACTGTCCGACGACATCGTCACCTCCGCAGGCCGCGAAAACGCGCAGCTCGCCGCGGTGCTCGCCTCCGAACAGAAAAGCCTCCTTGTGGCGCTCACCCGCGCCGATGAGCGCGTGACGGTAAGCGCGGTCCTCAACGAAGACCATGTGCCGTCCGACTTCCTCTACGGCTACCTGCCGGAATGGTTCGACCGCGACCGGGATGCCGATGCGGAAACACGCGTGTACACGGCGGTCGGCGAGGCCGGCGAATACGCGGGACTGGAGGCCGACCCGCGTGGCCTGGTCGCCGCCGCGCGAAGCGTGCTGGCCCATGCGTCGGCCGATTCCCCCCAAGCGCGCGATGCCGCGCAAGCCTTGGCGTTGTTGGCATCGCATGGCATCGCCGCCGCGAATCCCGACAATTGGGCGTTCCTTACGGGACATGCGGGAGCCGACGATATGGCGGAAATCGACGGCAAGATGGAATCTGACGGTAAAACGGAGCAGGCCGACAAGGCGAAGCTTATCGAACACCCGGAATCCATCGAAAAAACAGACGGCCAAT
>ERZ1023663.600-NODE-600-length-11149-cov-5.717235_pt1 | contig 11149 bp, 7 predicted proteins | sample MGYA00380340_ERZ1023663 | MGnify/ENA primary metagenome ERZ1023663 (study PRJEB33179, sample SAMN07448982) | human gut metagenome | biome: Human-gut; feature: Human associated habitat; material: Faeces | host: Homo sapiens | place: India: Bhopal | collected... | reverse complement strand
CGAATTGGACATCCTCTACATGACCCGCGTGCAGAAGGAGCGTTTCCTCGACGAAGAGGAGTTCAACCGCGTGAAGGACAGTTTCGTGCTGGATCCGTCGAAACTCCGCACGGCCAAGTCGGATATGATCGTGCTGCATCCGCTGCCCCGCGTGAACGAAATCACGCGTGCGGTGGACAACGATCCCCGGGCAGCCTATTTCCGGCAGGTCGAGAACGGTAAGTTCGTGCGCATGGCTCTGATCTATACGTTGCTGAAATGGGCCGAAGGCGAGAAGCTCGCCGCAGTCCCCGACCTGGCCGAGGGGATGTTCATAGACCGGAGTATGAAATGCCCCAACTCCCGGTGTATTTCGGCTACGGAGGATGTCGATCCGCTTTTTGTCAAAGCGGGAGACACCTGCCGCTGCGCTTATTGCGAGGCGAAAATCCGGTAGCGGATTTTGTCGATACAATGTCGAAATAAAACTGTCGGGATTGTTAGGTTGTCGTTGAAATTATTCGTACTTTTGTGCGAGTAAAAGGCGATGGGCCGCAGGTCCGTCGGCGGCTACGACTTCCGAAACGATGGAAAGGATTCAGATGCACCATACCCGGCGAAAGCGACAGCAGATGCTGTCGGCTCGATGTGCGGCCGGAGCGTGCAGTGTCGTTCCTGCATCGGATTTTATCGACGGAACTATGCAGGAGGGCACGAATCGGCTTCCCGCAGCAATATAATCTTGCCGCTATGACGAATTCTGTCGTAGCGGCTCTTTTTTGGTTGATTTAGTACGTTTCTTACTATGAAAGTTGGAGTAATCATGGGTTCGATCAGCGACTGGGACGTTATGTCCGACGCTGCGGCGACGCTCGCGCAATTCGGTGTGGAGTTCGAGAAGCGGGTGGTGAGCGCCCACCGCACCCCCGAACTGCTGGTGGAGTATGCCAAAACGGCCAAGTCGCGCGGACTGGAGGTAATCATCGCCGGAGCCGGAGGCGCTGCGCACCTGCCCGGCATGGTGGCCAGTATGACCGCACTTCCGGTGATCGGTGTGCCGGTCAAATCTCGAGCCCTGAACGGGCTGGATTCCTTGCTTTCGATCGTGCAGATGCCCGGCGGCGTGCCGGTTGCGACCGTAGCGATCAACGGGGCGAAGAATGCGGCCCTGATCGCCGTGTCGATCCTGGCGTTGAAGGACGAGGCGCTGGCGGCCCGTCTGGAGATGTTCCGTGCAAAACAGACTGAGGATGTACTTAAAGCGGAACTTTAGACCGATGAGTGCGGTGAAGACGATCGGAATTATCGGTGGCGGCCAGTTGGGGCTGATGATCATCGAGCAGGCGCATCTGCTGGGTGCGCGGACGATCTGCCTCGATCCGGCGGAGGATGCTCCGGCGTTTAAGATCAGCGACGAGCGGATCGTGGGCCGGTTCGACGATCCGGCGGCGCTCGAAGAGCTTTGCCGCCGCAGCGACGTGGTGACCTACGAGTTCGAGAACGTGCCGGGCGATCTGCTGGTGGCTCTCGAGCAAAAATACAATATCAAACAAGGGTTCAGGCCTCTGTTCGACTCGCAGGATCGCCTGCGGGAGAAGAGCAATGCCTGCGATCATGGATTGAAGACGCCCGCTTTCATGGCTGTCGATGACGAGGAGTCGCTGCATCGGGCCATTGCGCGAATCGGTTATCCGTGCGTGCTCAAGACCCGTACGCTGGGCTACGACGGACACGGTCAGGCGGTGCTTCGCGGCGAGGCCGACCTTGCGAAAGCCCGCGAACTGCTCGCGGTGCCCTGCATTCTGGAGGAGTTCGTCCCGTTCGATTTCGAGGCCAGCGTGGTGCTGGTGTCGGACGGCGAGCGCGTGATCTGCTTCCCGGTAGGGCGGAATATCCACAAGGACGGTATTCTGGATCTGTGCATCGTGCCGGCGGAGATGCCGGACCAGGTGCGGGAGCGGATGGTGTCCCAGAGCAAGCGTTTCATGCGCGACTGCGGTTACCGGGGGATTCTGGCTATCGAATATTTCGTGAAGGGAGACGAGGTCTATTTCAACGAAATGGCGCCGCGCCCGCACAACAGCGGACACTGGACCATCGAGGGTTCGACGACCAATCAGTTCCGGGAGCTGTGCCGTTACCTGCTCGATATGCCCCTCGAAGAGCCGCAGCTGAAGGCCCCTACCGTGATGAAAAACATCCTGGGACAGGATCTGGAGCGGGCCGAGGCGCTTGCCCGGGAGAATCGCCCCGGTGTGTATGTCCATATTTACGGCAAGACCGTTTCCAAGCCCAAGCGCAAGATGGGACACGTGACTTTCGTCGGTGTGACCGGCGAGGAGTATGCCGCCAAGTGGGCCGACAGATTTGTGAAATAAAGTCAAAAATAAGATAATGAAGAGTTACCGTATTTTCGTTGAGAAATACCCCGAATTCCGGGTCGAGGCCGAGAGCCTGCTCCGCGACCTGAATGCCAACCTGAATCTTTCGCTCGACGGCCTGCGGCTGCTGAACGTGTACGACCTGTTCGGTTTTTCGGACGAATTGCTGGAGAAGAGCCGTTACAGGGTCTTCGGCGAGGTGGTTACCGATGCCGTGACGGATTCGTGCGATCTGGGCGGCAACAGCTTTCTGGCTGTGGAGTGCCTGCCCGGACAGTTCGACCAGCGAGCGGCTTCGGCCGTGGACTGCGTGCGGTTGATCGATCCTTCGGCCGAGGTGAAGATCAAGAGTTCGAAGCTGCTGATCTTCCCTTCGAAACTTCCCAAGGAGACGATGGAGCGTATTCGTCGCTATTATATCAATGCCGTGGAGTCGCGCGAGAAGGATTTGCGGGTCCTGGACGATTTGGAAAGCGCCCCCGTGAAACCGGTGCCGGTATTGGACGGGTTCCGGGAGATGGAAGATGCGGAACTCGATGCCTACTGCAAGAAGAACGGTCTGGCGATGAATGCCGACGACCTGCGCGAAGTGGTCGAATATTTCCGGAGAGAGGGTCGCGATCCGTTCGAAACCGAGCTGCGGATTCTCGATACGTACTGGAGCTACCATTGCCGTCATACGACCTTCACGACCGAGCTGGAGAACATTACGGTCGAGGAGTCGTTCGTGAAAGACGAGATCGAAGGCACGCTGGCGCTTTACCTGAAAATCCGCCGCGAACTGGGGCGCGAGGGCAAGAGCATCTGCCTGATGGACCTGGCGACGATCGGTGCCCGTTACCTGCGCAGCAAGGGACTGCTCGACGACCTGGAGGTGAGCGAGGAGAACAACGCATGCAGCGTTTTCGTCGATGTGGACGTCGATGACCGGACCGAGAAAAGGCGCCTGCAATTCAAGAACGAAACCCATAACCACCCGACCGAGATCGAACCTTTCGGCGGAGCTTCGACCTGCCTGGGCGGTGCCATCCGCGATCCGTTGTCGGGTCGCAGCTACGTCTATCAGGCGATGCGTGTGACGGGTGCGGGAAATATCTATCAACCCGTAAGCGAAACGCTGCCCGGCAAATTGCCCCAGCGCGTCATCAGCCTCAAGGCCGCTGCCGGTTATTCGAGCTACGGCAATCAGATCGGACTGGCCACGACCCACGTCCGCGAGGTGTATCATCCCGACTATGTGGCCAAACGCCTGGAGGTCGGTGCCGTGGTCGGTGCCGTGAAAGCCGAAAACGTGCGCCGGGAGTCCCCCGTGCCGGGCGATGTGGTCCTGCTGCTCGGCGGCCGCACGGGCCGCGACGGTGTCGGCGGTGCGACGGGTTCGTCGAAAGAGCATACCGACAAGTCGCTCGAAATGTGCGGCAGTGAGGTGCAGAAGGGCAACGCCCCCGAAGAGCGCAAGCTGGAGCGGTTGTTCCGCCGTCCGGAAGTGACGCGCCTGATCAAGAAGTCGAACGACTTCGGTGCGGGCGGTGTGAGCGTAGCCATCGGCGAGCTGACCGACGGCCTGGATATTTACCTCGATCGCGTGCCGACCAAGTACAGCGGTCTGAATGCGACGGAGCTGGCGATCAGCGAGTCGCAGGAGCGTATGGCCGTTGTGATCGAAGCGAGTGCCGAAGAGGAGTTCAAGCGCTACTGCGCCGAGGAGAATATCGAAGTGACCCATGTGGCGGACGTGACGGACTCGCGCCGTATGCGGATGTACAACAAGGGCAAATTAGTGGTCGATCTTTCGCGCGAGTTCATCGACAGCGCAGGGGCCAAGCACTATGCCCAGGCCGCGATCGGTGCGGTCGAGGAACGCGATCCTTTCCGCCGCGAGGTGAAGGGCGGTACGCTGCGCGAAAAGATGCTTGCGAACCTGGCGGACGACAATGTCCTCTCGCAGAAGGGGCTGATCGAGATGTTCGATTCTACGATCGGCGCTTCGACCGTGCTGCTGCCTTTCGGCGGTCGTACGCAACGTTCGGAAACACAAGTGTCGGTGCAGAAGTTGCCGACGGACGGATATACCGATACGGCCAGCATTATGGCCTTCGGCTACAACCCTTTCCTGGCGTCGTGGAGTCCCTACCACGGTGCGGCCTATGCCGTCGTGGACGCTGCGGCCAAAGTCGTGGCGGCGGGTGCCCGCTACGATAAGATGCGCTATTCCTATCAGGAGTATTTCGAGCGCATGACCAAGTCGCCCCGTACGTGGGGCAAGCCGCTCGGGGCGCTGCTCGGTGCCCTGAAGATGCAGGTCGAGCTGGGACTGCCCTCGATCGGCGGCAAGGACTCGATGAGCGGTACCTTCGAGCAGATCAACGTCCCGCCTATGCTGATGGCCTTCGGTATTACGACTGTCGATGCCGGACGCGTCATCTCGACCGATTTCAAGAAGGCGGGCCATTCGATTTACCTAGTGCGTCATACCCCGCTCGAAAACCATATGCCCGATACCGGGGCGTTGAAGCGGAATTTCGATTTCGTAAGTTCGGCTATCGAGTCCGGCAAGATCGTTTCGGGCTATGCCGTCGGCTTCGGCGGTGTGGCGGAAGCGCTGGCCAAGATGTCTTTCGGCAACGGCATCGGTGCCGATGTCGAGGTGGATGAAGCGACGTTGTTCGACAACTCTTACGGTTCGATCGTGGTGGAGAGCACCGAGCCGCTCGATTTCCCGGCCGCCGAGTTGCTGGGACATACCGAGGCGGAGGAATCGCTCACGATCAACGGCGAAAAAATGCCGCTCGAAGAGCTTTACCGGGCCAATACCGAACGCTTTGCGACGGTTTATCCCGATAAGGGAATCAACCATGCGCCGGTCATGGAGGCGATGCCGGCTCTCCGCAGCTTCACCTATCCGGGCGAGGCGGTCGAGCGTCCGGTGGTTTTCATCCCCGTATTCCCGGGCAGCAACTGCGACTACGACACCGCGAAGGCCTTCCGCCGGGCGGGTGCCGAAGTGCGCAGCGAGGTGTTCTGCAACCTGACGGCGGAGGCTATTTTCGACTCGATCCGCCGGATGAAGGAGGCGATCGCTGCGTGCCATATCTTCGTGCTCTGCGGCGGCTTCTCGGCGGGCGACGAGCCGGACGGCAGCGGTAAATTCATTGCCAATGTGCTGCACAACAAGGATATTTCGGAGGAAATACATCGTCTGCTCGACCGGGGCGGCCTGATTCTGGGCATCTGCAACGGCTTCCAGGCGCTGGTCAAGTCGGGCCTGCTGCCCTACGGACGGCTGGGCCTGGTGACCAAAGAGTCGCCGACGCTCTTCCGCAACGACATCAACCGTCATGTGTCGCAGATTGTTTCGACCCGCGTGGCGACGACCAACTCCCCGTGGCTGTCGAGTTTCTCGGTGGGCGATATCCATTCGAGCGCCGTGAGCCACGGCGAGGGCAAGTTCGTCGTGAACGAGCCTCTGGCCCGCGAGCTGTTCGAGAACGGGCAGGTGGCGTTCCAGTATGTCGATGCCGAAGGCCGCGTGACGGCCGAAGCCCCGTACAATCCCAACGGATCGTATTATGCGATCGAGGGTATCGTGAGCCGCGACGGGCAGATACTCGGTAAGATGGGCCATACGGAGCGTTACGGGGAGAACCTCTTTAAGAACATCGCCGGAGAGAAGGTGCAGGACATCTTCACGAATGCGGTGAACTATTTCCGGAAAACAAAATAACAATTATAAAATACCAACCACTATGCAACAAGGCGAAATGCTTTACGAGGGTAAGGCCAAACAGGTTTTCCTGACGGACGATCCGGATATGATCCTGATTCACTACAAGGATGCGGCGACGGCGTTCAACAACATCAAAAAGGCCACGATCGAGAACAAGGGCGTGCTGAACAACCGGATCTCGACCCTGATCTTCGAATATCTCAACAAGCAGGGGATCAAGACTCACTACGTGAAGACCCTGAACGACCGCGACCAGTTGTGCCGCCGTGTGCGGATCATTCCGCTGGAGGTGATCGTCCGTAACGTCATCGCCGGCTCGATGGCCCAGCGTCTGGGTATCGAGGAGGGAACGAAGCCTTCGAACGTGATTTTCGACATCTGTTACAAGAACGACGAGCTGGGCGATCCGCTGATCAACGATCATCATGCGGTGGCGCTGGGTGTCGTAACCTATGACGAGTTGAAACAGATTTATGCCATGACCGCCCGGATCAACGAGGTGCTCAAGGAGCTTTTCGCCAAGATGAATATCAACCTGATCGACTTCAAGATCGAGTTCGGCCGCACGTCGGACGGCGAGATCGTTCTGGCGGACGAGGTGTCGCCCGATACCTGCCGGCTGTGGGATATGGCTACCAACGAGAAGCTCGACAAGGATCGCTTCCGTCGTGACTTGGGTAAGGTGCGCGAGGCTTACGAGGAGATCCTGGCCCGTCTGGAAAAAGTAATCAAATAAGTTCCGATGCACAAAGAGAGCATAATGCAGCCGATCTGCGACCGGGAGCTGCACGAGGAGTGCGGCGTTTTCGGCGTCGTGGGAGTGCCCGACGCAGCTAACCTGACCTACTACGGCCTTCATTCCCTGCAACATCGCGGGCAGGAAGGGTGCGGTATCGTAAGCGTTTCGAAGGAAGGGGCGATGCGGCGTGTTCGGGGCGAAGGACTTGTTACGGAGGTGTTCAACGAAGCCAAGCTGGCAAACCTTGCGGGCGATATGGCCATCGGTCATGTCCGTTATTCGACGGCCGGTGGCGGCGGGACGGAGAATATACAGCCTTTTCTGTTCCATCATAACACGGGTGATTTCGCATTGGCCCACAACGGGAATATCGTCAATGCGGATCTGCTGCGCAACTACCTGGAGAACAAGGGCAGTCTTTTCCAGTCCACTTCGGACAGCGAAGTGTTCGCCCATCTTATCAAAAAGGAGGTACGCAACCACAACCGGCCCCGTATCTATTCGATCATCGAGGCGCTCAATATGCTCGAAGGAGCGTTCGCGTTTCTGGTGATGACGGCTAACCGCATCTATGCCTGCCGTGACAAACACGGTCTGCGGCCCCTTTCGATCGGCAAGTTGGGAGACGGCTATGTCGTCAGCAGCGAAACCTGTGCTTTCGAGGTGGTGGGTGCCGAATTCGTGCGTGACGTAGAGCCCGGCGAGATCGTTACGATCGATCGGCACGGCATCCGCAGCAGCGACTATTCGATGTTCAAGCGCCATATGATGTGTGCGATGGAGTATATCTATTTCGCCCGCCCGGACAGCGACATCGAGGGCCGTAACGTGCACGCCTTCCGCAAGGAGTCGGGACGCTTGCTCTACAAGGAGGCGCCGGCAGACGCGGACATCGTGGTCGGAGTGCCCGATTCGAGTTTGAGCGCTGCCATGGGATACGCCGAAGCGAGCGGTCTTCCCTACGAGATGGGACTTATCAAGAACAAATACATCGGCCGCACCTTCATCCAGCCGTCGCAGTCGATGCGTGAGAAGGGCGTGCGGATGAAACTTTCGTCGGTGAGCGGTATCGTTTCGGGGCAGCGTGTGGTGCTGATTGACGATTCGATCGTGCGCGGTACCACCTCCCGGCGCATTGTGCGTCTGTTGCGTGAGGCGGGGGCCACGGAAGTTCATGTCCGCATCGCCAGCCCTCCGTTCAAGAATCCCTGTTTTTACGGTGTTGATACTTCGACGTACGAGGAGCTGCTGTGCGCCCGCATGTCGGTTCCGGAGGCGTGCGAGTATATCGGAGCCGATTCGCTGGCTTACCTCTCGCCCGATGCCTTGCTGAAGGCGGGCAATCGCTGCGAGTTGTGCATGGCCTGCTTCACGGGCAATTATCCGACGTCGCTTTACGGGACGATCGAGGAGGCGAACAAAAAAGAAAAATGTTAAACAAACCGCTTCGTTTTCGATCTGCGGTGTCAGGGAAGAACCTGTCCTGCATGCGTATTTCGAAAACATCGGGTGGAAATATTCAGGAAACAGCTAAAACCAACTATTGTTATGGCGGAAAGTTATGAAAAGGCCGGTGTGAACCTCGAGGCCGGATACGAAGTGGTGCGCCGCATCAAGAAACACGTGGCTTCGACCTCGCGGTTGGGCGTGATGGGTAACATCGGCGCCTTCGGCGGAATGTTCGATCTCTCGGCGCTTAATGTCAAGGAGCCGGTGCTCGTGAGCGGTACCGACGGCGTGGGAACCAAGCTCAAGCTGGCTTTCGAGATGGATAAGCACGACACGATCGGCATCGACGCCGTGGCTATGTGCGTGAACGACGTGCTGGCGCAGGGGGCCGAGCCGCTCTTCTTCCTGGATTATGTAGCCGTGGGGCACAACGAGCCTGCGAAGATCGAAGCGATCGTGGCGGGTGTGGCCGAAGGCTGCCGTCAGGCCGGCTGTGCACTCATCGGCGGCGAAACGGCCGAGATGCCGGGCATGTATGCCGGCGGCGAGTACGATATTGCGGGCTTCACGTGCGGCGTGGTCGAGAAGTCGCGCCTGATCGCGGTACGAAGGTGCGTGTGGGCGACGTGTTGGTGGGTATCGCGTCGAGCGGTGTCCATTCGAACGGTTTCAGCCTTGTGCGTAAGGTGGTTGCCGATGCAGGACTGGATCTTCGCAAGGCTTATCCCGAATTGGACGGCCGTGTGTTGGGCGAGGTGCTCCTGACGCCGACCAAAATTTACGTGAAACAGGTGCTCGAAGTGATCCGAGCCTGTAACGTGCACGGCATCAGTCATATCACGGGCGGCGGTTTCGACGAGAATATTCCCCGCATCCTGAGCGAGGGCCAGGGTATCGAGATTCACGAGGGGACGTGGGAGATCCTGCCCGTGTTCCGCCTGTTGGAGAAATACGGCAAGATCGCTCACCGCGAGATGTTCAATATCTTCAACATGGGTATCGGTATGGTGATCGCGGTTTCGCAGGATGAGGCTTCCGAAGTGATTGCCATTTTGGAGAAACAGGGCGAGAAAGCTTCGGTGATCGGCCGGGCGACGGATCGTCCGGGCGTGGAAATCCGATAGGGCGATGAAGACGATCGCAGTATTCGCCAGCGGAAACGGCTCCAACTTCGAAGCATTGGCTGCGGCTTGTGCCGATGGGCGCATTGCGGCCCGCATCGCCCTCATGGTCTGCGACAAGCCGGGGGCTTTCGTGAACGAGCGGGCTGCCCGTTACGGTATTCCGACTTTTACGTTCAACCCCAAAGAGTACCCTTCGAAAGCCGACTACGAACGGGAGATCGTCCGCAGGCTTCGGGCCGAAAGGGTCGAGCTGATCTGTCTGGCGGGGTATATGCGCATCCTTTCCGATGTGGTGCTGGAGGCGTACCGCGACCGGATCGTCAATATTCATCCCTCGCTGTTGCCTGCGTTCAAGGGGGCGCATGCCATTGCCGATGCCTTTGCTTACGGCGTCAAGGTCTTCGGCGTGACGATCCACTATGTGAACGGAGAGCTCGACGGGGGCCGGATCATCGCCCAGCGGGCTTTCGAGTATCTGGGGAGCGATCCGGAAGAGCTGGAAGCCCGGGTGCATGCCGTCGAACATCCGCTGTATGTGGAAACGGTGGCAAAGTTGGTTGCGGAGCAATAGGATCGCGGGAACGTCGCGGTTTAGTGCGGATTCGGACCTGGAAACACATCGTCGGATACCGTGAATAACGGCGACCGCGAGTCGAAAACGATAAAACTACGTATATATTAACGCGATCATATCCTTTAGTGTACCTCTTTGGAAATGCAGCGACCCGAGTCCCTTTCGAGAAAGGATTAGGGGAAGGCGGAGTGGTAAATGCGGTCATTGGACCGCGAATAAGCGACTCTCGGATTCGGTGTTGAGATCGTCGGAAATGGTATATTGAAAGATATGATTGCCTATATAAATTAGCAATATGAGAGCATTAATCAGTGTGAGCGATAAGACCGGCGTGGTGGAGTTCGCGCGCGGACTTCGAGAGCTCGGCTGGCAGGTGATCGCCACCGGCGGTACGATGAAACTGTTGGCTGAAAGCGGCGTGGAGGTGATCAACATCAGCGATGTGACGGGGTTCCCGGAGATCTGCGACGGACGTGTCAAGACGCTCCATCCCAAGGTGCACGGCGGCCTGCTGGCTCGCCGCGACGATCCGAACCACCTGAAAGCGTTGCGGGAGAACGGCATCGAGTTCATCGACATGGTGTGCGTGAATCTCTATCCCTTCCGTCAGACGATCGCCCGCGAAGGGGTGACGATGGACGAGGCGATCGAGAATATCGACATCGGCGGACCTTCGATGTTGCGCAGTGCGGCCAAGAACTACAAGGACGTGACCGTAGTGTGCGACCCGGCGGATTATGACACGATCCTTGCGGAGATTAGGGGATACGGCAATACGACTCCCCGATTGCGGTTGCAGCTCTCGGCCAAGGCATATACCCATACCGCCGAGTACGATGCGATGATCGCTACGTACATGCGTGAAAAAGCGGGGCTCGACGAGAAGTTGTTCCTGGAGTTCGATCTGGTTCAGCCGCTCCGCTACGGCGAGAATCCGCACCAGCAGGCCAAGTTCTACCGCAGCGGCGAACGGGTGCCCTATTCGCTGGCCTATGCCCGGCAGCTCAATGGCAAGGAGATGTCCTACAATAACATACAGGATGCCAACGCAGCCCTTGCGATCGTGCGGGAGTTCGATGAGCCGTTCTGCGTGGGACTCAAACATATGAATCCCTGCGGTGCTGCGGGGGGGCGGGATGCGGCGGCTGCCGGGCCGCAGGCTGACGATGCCGACTA
>ERZ1023663.596-NODE-596-length-11196-cov-9.643928_pt1 | contig 11196 bp, 5 predicted proteins | sample MGYA00380340_ERZ1023663 | MGnify/ENA primary metagenome ERZ1023663 (study PRJEB33179, sample SAMN07448982) | human gut metagenome | biome: Human-gut; feature: Human associated habitat; material: Faeces | host: Homo sapiens | place: India: Bhopal | collected... | reverse complement strand
CCTACATAGCGGGATAGGACTTCTTGCTGTTCAGGGCTTGCCTGCTGTCCGGCAGCTTCCAGCTCTTTCAGCAAACGAATGGCATTGATATTTGCCTGGAACTTGGCTTTCGGACCGCCTTCACCCAAATGCTCATCGGTAATACGGAAGTTCTGTGCATTGCGGCGCAGGTTGGCCTTGTATTCCTCATAGGAGGCTTCTTCGGCAGCTTTGGCATTGGGGAAGGTCTGCCACTGGCCATTGACCTGAATGGAAACCGGGTGTTCATCCAGCACTTCCTCAAAGGTTTTCTCCGGCTCTGTTACAGGGGCTGGCGGCTCCGGCTCCTCGATATGCAGCCGTTCCACCACCACATCATAAGGCAGATTGTTCTTGTCTCCCGGATAGACGGCCATGGTCTCGGAATGGAAGGTCGGGGATTCGGCAGCCGGTTGGGGCTGTTCCTGTCTAAAGCCATCCAGCTGACGGGCATACATCCCGCGCAGCAAAGGCGCAACCTCATCCCAGCGGCAATACAGCACAGCCAGACGCTTTTCCTCTGCATCCATGACTTCCAGTTCTATGCCCTGTGCCGTGGTACGGTAATCGGCAATATCGCCGGTCTCCAGATTCAGGGTCTCGATCTCACCGGAATAGGCTCTGCTCAGCCAGTAGGCGATCTCGCTGTTGCTCCTGCCGGATTGCAGCAGCGCGGAAATCTGCTTTTTATCCGCTTCATCCATCAGTCCATGAGCCAACACATCCCGCAAGTCCTGATCTGCCTTGTCCGGGTCAATAGGAAGAAACTCGGTATAGTAAGCATTGCGGCGGTCTGCCCGAAGCAGCTGCTCGAACTGTTCTTTGCGCTCTGCCCGGTAGATGGGATATACCATCCCGGTGGGCAGAAGCTGTACGGTGTCCTCCCGCAGCTCTGTGATCTGATAGGCGTCATCCTCGATATACACGGTATCGCCCACGGCATAGACCGGGGCGGCTGGGTCATAGGAGGTTCTTTGCGGAATTGGGCGGCGAACTGCGTCATATTCCTCATCGGAAATAGCAACTTCGGAAGTCTGCTCTGTCTCGGCATCTGCGATCTGCTCTACATCCGACATTACCTGCTGGATAAATGAGTCATTGTCCAGTTTTTCCGGGTCTGCCACCTGTCCGTTGACAATCCCTCTTTCCTCCAGGGCTTCCCGGATGGCGATGGGGTCGATGTTGTCAAAACGGTCCTGTTCTTCTTCGGTATAGAACCTGTCCTCCTGAATGAGCTGGGCAAGCCTGCGCTGTACCTTCGGCCAGGGCAGCTGCGTTTCCTCCGGGCTGCCGGCACGGACAACGAACAGGCTGTTGCTGTTACTGCCGCCGTATTCCTGAGCCAGCCATGCAGCGGTATCTTTCTCTCTTGCATGGTCTTTCATATAACGGACGACAGCGTGTTTACTCTCGATATTGCCGTTCCATGCACAAATGGCAGTATCAATATCTTCCTGAGAAAGAGGGCGCAGAAGTTCATGGAGCTTTGGATAGGTTTCGTCGATCACTTCTCGGTGTAAACGCTGACGGAACTCCGGCACATCCGAATAGAGGCGGATCAGCTCCATATCCTTAGAACCAAGGACCCCACGGCGCACAGCGGCATTGCCCTCGATGACAGCATTTTCACGGTCAGAATGACCGCAGGCATTGCGGTATGCGGCATCCTCGGAAATGGCGGCAGTCATCACAGTCTTATACTGCTCAAACTGCTCCCGAAGGGTAGGCTTTGGCGTTTCTTCCTCCACCTCCGGTTGCTGGGCTTGGATGGCATCTTCTTCTGCCAATTCCTTTTCAGCCTGGATTTTGTCATACTGCGCCTGTTCCTGTTCGGTAAGATAGCGGCCTTTCTGGACAAGAGAGGTAATGCGCTTGGCAACCTTTTCCCAGTTCAAGTGAACATCCGGGCAGTCCTGCTTTTTATAGTGCAGTCCTTTCCCATCGTGATCTTCGCCGCTGTGTGTTGCGCCGGACAAGGCATGAGAGCGTCCGCCAATGCCATACTCGTCTTTAAGGAATCTCACTTTTTCCTTATCCGTATGGTTTTCCATGAAGAACGCATAAATACGGCCTTTTCCTCCGGCAAAACTGCTGCCGCCGGTCATGGCGGCGTCGATCTCATCCTCGGTAATGAAATGCTGGACGGTTGGCACTTGGGAAAGGTCCGAAGAAAAAGTCCTGCGGGGCAGGTCAAGGTCCTTCAGGTTCTCCCAGATCTCCCTCGGTCTATGATAGTGAAAACGCAACAGGTCACGGTCCTGCTGATAGGCAGTCCAGAAGGCAGCGTATTCTTCCTTGAGGGTCTGGCGGAAAGCCGGGTCACTCAGCTGCTCCGTCAGGCGGCGGGTCTCCTCCGGGAAACCATTGCCTTTGATCTCTGACAGGCAGGACAAATATCCGGCTTTTCTGGCGACCTCACTGAGATCGTGATACAGATGCCAGAGCTTTTCCGAGAGGAGGGAGCGTTCATAGCCTGCCGCTTCTGCAAGCTCCACATTGGAGGCAAACTGACCACTTTCCAAAAGCTCCCCGATACGCTCTGCGGCGCGCTCCCAAGAAATGACCTGGGCAGACCTGTCATAACGGACAGACTTCCCGTGGGAAAGATGGATACCATTCTCGGCATACCATGCACTCACACTGCCAAGGCCGTTGCCACCGTGGTACAGCGTTTTCAGTATCTCGGCAATCTCAGCGGTGGTTTTCTGCTTTTCAAAGGCTGCAACCACACGCTCCCTCTGACGGTCTGTATTGCCTCCCAAACGCAGCACATGGTCAATGTCATTTTGGGCAAAAGAAAAAGCAGAGGATGTATGCGCTACATTCTCTGCTTCATCTATGGATTGGATCTGTTCCGCTTCGGAGAGGAACAGGTTTAGAGTCAGCTGTTGATAAGCTCCGCCATCAGGATTTCCTCGGCCTGGGCTTTGCAGGTGTTCATCAGCCCCACCCACTTCATGGGATCGCTGGCTTTCAGTTCCTCGGTGGCTCCCGCTTCCTTCGCCAGCTGGGGCATCATCTGCTCCAGTCTGCTCTGGGCGGTCTCGTCGATCTCCAGAAGGTGCGGGTACAGCTTCTCGCTCAGCAACATCTGGTTGTAGAGGATGGGACGGTGTTCCTTCAGGTAGGTTTTCCTCATCCTTCCGTACTTGCCCAGGGGTTTCTCCGGCTGCTGGCTCAGCTTCAGGTCGGGAATCAGATAGTCTCCGTTCTGGATATAGGTCATGGGATTGTTCATCTTGTTTGCTCCTTTCTTGGTTGGCTTCGCGCTCTGCATTTCGGACGGTAACGCCGATCTGCCGCAGCACCTGCTGGTTGATCTGGCTGACCGCTGTTCCCAGCGCTCCGATGGTTGCCGGAGTATTGAAATCAAAGATCGCCATGAAATCTTCGTGGTCGAAGTAGCGTTCCGGCTCCAGTCCACAGCGGGACATCAAAGCGTAAGTGATACTGACGGTGGCTGCTGCCTTGAACTGTACTCCGATGTTAAACTCATCATATTCCTCCAAAAAGGAACCGTCAACGATATAGAAGAAGTCCTGCTGATGCTCCGTCCAGTATTCCTCAGCCAGTTTTCCGGCTACCTCGGTGAGCTGTCCGGCAAGGTCATCACCGGAAACATCATAGGTGCGCTCAAGCATGGCCTGCACCGAATCCAAATGGCGCTCCTCCAGCTGCCACAGCCAGGGAGTGCGGGAATGTTCACGGGTTCCGGTGTCGGAAATATCAAAAACATAGCGCAGGCGGGGCCTGTCCCCGGAATCGTCCACCAGAGCAATTCCCTTGGAGCCGCGCCTTACATACCGGCCCATCTTTTCATTCCACAAATCGTACTCTGCACAGGCGGTGGCGTCCGGACGCTGGGCGTAGATCATCAACTGCTCATGGAACGGGTACTTGTAAAGGCGGGAAGCAGTGGTGAGAAACCCTGCCCATTCCTGCCAGCTCCCCGTGAGCTGCGTTGTTACCTTCTCCGCCATCTGTGCATATAGTTCAGCTTTGGTTGGCATAGTGTTCTGTCCTCCTTTCAGTTTTGGGGTAAAAAGGTGGGGTGGCATATTGCCACCCCATCCCTGCGATTATAGTGTTTACTGGTCAAAATCCGGATACAACTCCAGCTCGGCAAACTCGGCATCACTCATGGCCTGGAGCTTGCCCAGTGCGCTGTCTGTCAACTCCCGCAGCTCGGTTTCCTCCGGGGCCAGCTCGCCGCGCATCTCACACAGGCTGTCGATCAGTCCGGTGCGGCTGCCGGTATTGTAAATGCACATCAGGTTCATTTCCTCAAAAGTAAAGTTTCCCATATCAAATCTCCCTTTCCGCACTCTTTTTTGGCGCTATCTTTTTGTGTTCTGCCTTGGGCTGGCTTTTCAGCTGCTCCATGACGGACTTTTTCTTTTCCCGTTCCTCCCGATGGGCAGCGGTAGCCAAATCCATGAGGGAAATGGGCTGACCGCTTCGGGCCTGCTGTTCCAGCTCTGCCACCGTAGGCTCTTTTGCGCCATTGTTGATGATACCGTCGATCATGCCGTAATCGTCCTCCACGGCCATCTCCGCATTTTTCAACGGATTTTCCGGCAGGAATCCGGGGATCTGGGTAAAACCAACACTGTCACAGTAATGACAGGATACCTTACCGTCCTGCTTGATCGCAACGATGTCACTGACACTCATAGAAGGACTGTGAAAATCCGCCGGCTTTTGCAGATTAAACTGCTCATATAGTTTTTCCAGCTGCTCCGGTACCGTGCCAGACTCCCTCAGCGGAGCTGTGTAAATGAGGTCATAATTGCTGCGGTCTATGGAAATGTCATGGGACTTTAACCAATCCAGATTCATAAAGCGCACATTCTGCGGATCGTCACGGCTCACCTGATAGATAGCAAAGCAATCTCTGTTCTGGGATAGAAATGCCTGTTCGCGTTCCTGCTGATGTTCCTGACGCTCCATGACCTTTTCGTGGAACTGAGGGCTTTTCTCCCATTCCTCACGGTCCACGCCAAAAAGACCGCCATGATCCATGATTTCCTGCGGGTCAAACACCATGCTCTCCGTATTGTCCTCATGCAGCACATAAACGGTCAAACCGGCGGCATCCAGTTCCAGCGCCCGTTCTCTGGTAACAGGGAACATCCCATCATAGGAGTAGCCGTATTCCTGCATATCTGGTGTGGAGACCTGCTCATCCGGCATGGGGTATTCATCCAGTGCCTGCTCCTGTGCTTCCGGCAGCTGGGAAGAAGCAGCCATCTGACTGACCTCTGCCTGCATCTGCTGATAGGCAGCGTCCTGCAAGGTCTCAATCATGGACAACGGTGCGTATTTTACCGAGTCTCTGCCCAAATCGTTGTCATCACAAATCTGGAGAACTGCCTTCATGCGGGAAATCTCCGGCATATCCAGCTGACCACCATCCAGCTCTTTCATGGATGCGGCATCGTAAAGGGTATAGTCCCAGCCGCTGTCACAGGACTGGATATGAAGATAGGTGGCATTGTCGATCAGAAACAAAGCCTCCTGCTGGTTGGCATCCGCCCCCAGTACCTCCATTTCCGGCATGGCCGCAGCCAGTTCCTTTACCGCTTTCTGTACCAGCGGATTGTCACGGTAATAGTCGATTGCCTGAATAGTATCCAGGTCAATGGTCTGCCCGGTCAAAATCGGAAACGGTCCTTCATAGTCGCTTCCGTCTTTCAGCTCAAAGCCAATCCCTTTGACCCCGTTCATTCGCTCTGCCGGAATTTCCTGATAGATGCGGACCGCCTCCTCCAAAGACAGGTTATCGTGATATTCTCCAAGGTTTGAAAACTCCATGCACTCTGCCACATAGTAAGTCAGATTGCCGGTTGGCTGCTCTATCGGGGCGGTTTCCGGCTCTGCCTTTGCATGGGGATCAATCCCACGCTCTTTGCATATTTCCTTATAGTGGCGCTCAATGTCAGAGATCAAAGTGCCGGAGGTCTTATTGATGGTCTCCAAACTGGCTCTCAGCTCTTTCAGTTCCTTGCCCTGACTCCAGCTTGCAATATAGCCGAAGCTGTTTTCTCCGGTCTCAATGCCAAAATATTTGCAGACCGCATAGGAGATGCTTTCAGCCTCCACTTCCTCCGTGTGGCGGTCTTTCCTCTGTTCTTGCAAAAACTGGGTGAGGGTAGAAAAGCCGCCAACAAAATTCAGCCCTTCTTCCTCGGTCAGCATCAGGCGTCCATCTTCCTCCAGCTCCAGCGGCTCTGTCAGCAGAACGGAACCTGCATGGTTTACAACCACTTGTTCTTCTACACAGACCGGCTCTCCGGGGTCGTAGTCAGAACCGCGCAGGTCATAGCAATAAACGCCCTCCGGCAGATTATCACGGACAATCCGCCCATTGGAGAACAGACCGGGTTTATCAAACAGCTCGATCTCCTGATATTGCTCGTCATTGGCAATCTGGATCTTTTTCTGATTGTGGAGCTTGCTGTGAGCAATCTCGTGAACCGTGGCCGAAACCGTCTGCACCTCGCTCATGCCCTGACGAATGGCAATTTTCTGATGATCGGCAGAAAAATAGCCGTCCGTATCGGCGGCCATTGCTTCAAAAGTAATCGGCACCGGTGCGCTGCGGCGCAGGGCCTCCATGAATGCCTCATAATTTGGCACATTGCCGGAAAGGGAGGAAGCAAGCTCCGGCAAAGGTTTCCCGTCGGTCTGACTCACATCAAAGACCTTGACAGGGCGAAACATGGGAATCTCGATTTCTTTTTCCTCTGTGACGATCTTTCCGTCTTTATCCAGAATCGGAGCCTTGGTATCTGGGTCCAGCTTCTGCTCCTCGATTTTCTTCTTATACGGTGTGGGAGCGATGATGGTAATGCCATGCTCGCCCTTTTTTACATGACGCTCAAACTGGTCTCTCCACTTATTGTATCCGGCTACCAATGTGGCGTCCGGCTTCTGCATATAGATGAGCATGGTGTTGTTTACCGAATAGCGGTGGAAGCGGGACATGACGGACAGATAGCGCATATACTTTTCACTCTCAAACAGTTCTTTGATGCCCTGCTCTATGCCATCTGTGATTTCCCTTAGCCGCTCTCGGTTGGTGGGTTTGTTCTCAGCCATGATTTTCAATCTCCTTTCCAAGTGTGTGATTTCTGCTGTGTGTTCTGCAACCCATGCCCTTTGTTCTTCTTCACTTTCATAAAGAAAAAGGTCCAACAGGTACTCTACATAGGTTTTCTTCTGGATCGCTTCCACAAAGCGGGGGTGCGGTTCTTCCTCCGGTGTCCTGGGAGAACGGTCGGCTTCCCATTTTTTCAGCAGATAGTAGTAATCGGACAGTACGCGGTAACAGCGCTGTCGATCCTCCCGAAACTTCTGTGCCTCGGTTTTTTGCCGGACATATCTCCTGCGGGGCGGGGCCTGACTGTCATAGATCAGGCCAAAGTCCTGTGCCAGTTTCTCCGCCGCTTCTTTTGGGGAGAGGTCAAAGAGCTTTGCGGTAAAGTCGATCACATCCCCATCTTCACCGCAGCCAAAGCAGTGGAATCGCTGGTCTACCTTCATGCTGGGGTTCTTATCATCGTGAAAAGGACAGCAGGCCATGCCATTTCGCCTGACTTTTATCCCATAAAACTCTGCCGCTTCTCTGGTGCTGACCGACTGCTTGACCGCTTCAAATACATTCTCTGCCATGTGCCTTTAACTGCCGGACTTTTTCACAGGGGGCTGGTATCCGGCGGCTTTCGCACGCTCACTGGCAGCTTTGCGACGCTCGGCGCTGTATGGCTCCCGGACTGATACACACCGCTTGGGGACGGTAAAGTTATGGGCGTCCTTTCGGGTGATCTGGTCGGGGTGCTTTTTTGCCAGCAGTTCCAGCTTCTCCATCAGACGGGGATCGTGGGTGTAGACCTCAGCCATTGGTTCTGCCTGGTTATAGAGGAGAATGGTTTCCCGTTCCACTAAAGAGAGCTTCATCGGCTGCCTCCTTTCCGCTGGTCAAATTCCAGCTTGAAGTTGGCATACTGTCCATCGTCCTCCAAAACCACAGTGGCATCGTAGGTCTTGCCGGTTTTCTCCGAATATAGCCCCGTCACACGGACACAGCCATCGTTCAGCAGCGCAGACACCACAGCTTTGGTCGGCTCTTTTTTCTTGGCAGCCCACCATTTGTTGTTTTTCCAGATTGCAAATCTGCAAGAATCATTCTGACAGAAGAAACCTTTTTGCAGTTCTGCAACTTCCCCGCCGCAGCGAGGGCATTTGCCCACCACCTCACGGGGCGGAGTGAACAGGTACTCAGTTCCCTTGATGACCTGATAAGTCCCCACCAGATCTTTCAGCATGGCACTGATACCGTCTAAAAACTCCTCCGGGGCAAGCTGCCCGCGCTCGATTTCTCCCAGGCGGTACTCCCACTCGGCAGTCAGAAGCGGCGATTGCAGTTGTTCCGGCAGAACGGTGATCAGGGAAACTGCATCGTGGGAAGGGAGAAGCTGCACCGTTTTCCTGCTCTTTTTTCGTTCCAGAAAACCGGCAGATACCAGCTTTTCCAAAATACCGGCACGGGTGGCCGGTGTCCCCAGACCTTTTCGCTCGGCATCCTCCGGCATATCCTCTTTTCCGGCAGTCTCCATCGCGGACAACAGGGTGTCCTCCGTAAAGTGCTGGGGCGGACTGCTTTTGCCTTCTTTGACGATTGCCGCAGAAACCGAAAGGGTCTGTCCTTCGGTCAGCTCCGGCAGGGCTTTCTCTGCGCCATCTTTTTTCGGCTCTGCATCCTTCATTTTGGCACGGTAAGCGTCCTCCAGTGCTTTCCATCCGGGGTGCTTCACCGTTTTTCCTTTGGCAGTAAATTCCCCACCGGCACACGCTGCAATCACAACGGTTTCCGAATAGATATGGGGCTGGGCTACGGCGCACAGCAGACGCAGGGCCACCAGCTCCAGCACCGCCTTTTCTCCCGCAGGAAGGACAGAAAGGTCTGCATCCTTGAGATTTCTGGTAGGGATTACTGCGTGGTGGTCGGTTACTTTCTTATCGTTGATGACCGTCTGGGAGTCACAGGAAATGGAGATTCCTTTGCGAAACGGCATAGCATTGGCAACCAGATTCACCAGCACCGGCAGGCTGTCTGCCATATCACCGGTCAGATAGCGGCTGTCAGTACGGGGATAGGTGCAGAGCTTCTTTTCATACAGGCTTTGCAGATAGTCCAGGGTCTGCTGGGCCGTAAATCCAAGCAGACGGTTGGCATCTCTTTGCAGGGTAGTCAGGTCATAGAGGGCAGGCGGCTTTTCGGACTTTTCCTTGCACTCCACCTTTTTGATCGTGACAGCTGCACCCTGGCAGGCTTCTTTCAGCTGCTCAGCAGCGGCCTTATCCGCCATGCGATCCCCGGATATGGTAAGACCGGGCAGCTCAAGCGCCACGGTATAAAAGGGAACCGGCTTAAAGGTGTCGATCTCAGCTTCTCGCTGAACAATAAGCGCCAGCGTCGGGGACATCACGCGCCCGATGTTGAGGGTTCGGTGATACAGCACGGAAAAAAGCCTTGTGGCATTGATCCCCACCAGCCAGTCGGCCTTGGCACGGCAGAGGGCAGCATCCCGAAGTCCGTCATAATCCGCACCGGGGCGCAGGTTTGCAAAGCCTTCCCTTATGGCAGAGTCCTCCATCGAAGAAATCCAGAGCCTTTTCATCGGCTTTTGGCAGCCTGCCAGCTCATAGACGCTGCGGAAGATCAGCTCGCCCTCGCGTCCGGCATCACAGGCATTTACTACCTCCGTCACATCCGGGGCGTTCATCAGCTTTTTGAGAATATCAAACTGCTTTTTCTTATCCTTTCCCACTACCATCTGCCAATGCTCCGGCAGAATAGGCAGGTCATCATATCGCCACTTGGCATACTTGGAGTCATAGCTGTCTGCATCCGCAAGACCGGCCAGATGGCCCACGCACCAGCTGACACGCCAGCCGTTACCATCCAAATACCCGTCCTTACGGACGGTTGCGCCGATCACAGCCGCCAAATTCTGGGCAACTGATGGTTTTTCGGCAATTACCAATTTATGTTGAGCCATGATGTTTCCTCCTCTCTTTGAGCCATCGGGACATTTCCCGGTGACAGATACCTACGCAGGGGCTTCCATAACTCCCGCAACCATAGCAGGGGTGGTTGTGGGGTAAAGAAGGAGGACGGGAAGTTTCCCTCCCGCCCTCCGGCCTGCGTGTCATCATGCGTTCATAGGGACTGTCTGTGAAACGGGTCATTTCACACTGTCCTCATCATCATCTTCTGTGCTGCCCCCGCCAGCGTCAGGCTCATCTGACTCCTCATTTTCGGTTTCCCATTCCTCGGAATCTTCCTCGCCATAATCATAATCGTCCAGACTGTCATTGCCCTTGGTCTTAGGCTTATTCTTAATGAGCTTCAAGTAGGCAAATACGCCACCGCCTCCAAGCAGAGCCAGCAAAAGGACTATCGCAGCCGGGTTCAGTCCGGCAGGCTTCTCTTTTTCCGGTTCCGGTGTTTCTGCCGGAGGTTCCGGTGCTTTGCCCGTACATTTACTCTTATCAGTTGCACAGACCGGACAAGCCGTATTGACTGCCCCTGCTTCACATTTTGTCGTGCAGCTACACACAGCAGCCGGCTTCTCTTTGACATTTTCATCTTCCATCAGTGCCATCAAATCCGCTTCATCCACCTGGTTCAGAAAATGAACAGCAGTCTTTTTATCCTCATTCGCCCTGTCGATCAAAATGTAAAAATAATTGCCAGCCTTGGTGGTAACAGTAATGAGCTGCTTATTACCTCCAAAATCATCCACCAGTGCCGCATTCCCCTCCGGTGTAAGTGCCAGTGCTGGTTCTGTTTCTTCCACAATCACATTGCTATCATTGGTAGAATCCTCTGCCGGTGCCGCCGGAGCCTGTTCTGACCCCTGTGCAAAAGCAGGGATCGTAAAGCCAAATGCCACAACCATTGTCAGGCAAAGGGCGGAAAGTGTTTTGCAAATTCTTTTATTCTTCATAAGCGGTAGCCTCCTGATTATTTGATTCCGACAGTGCTGTATCTCTGCCGTGGTTCATTCCACCGGAAAGCATAGCGTTCAGCTGTGCTGGAGTCATGCGTAACGCACGAACCATCTGAACGATTTCCAGATTCTCTGCCTCCGTATTCTGTGCTTCCAGGGT
>ERZ1023663.587-NODE-587-length-11370-cov-42.157844_pt1 | contig 11370 bp, 13 predicted proteins | sample MGYA00380340_ERZ1023663 | MGnify/ENA primary metagenome ERZ1023663 (study PRJEB33179, sample SAMN07448982) | human gut metagenome | biome: Human-gut; feature: Human associated habitat; material: Faeces | host: Homo sapiens | place: India: Bhopal | collected... | reverse complement strand
TCGCCATTCATCCCCTACCTAAGAGGAAGGAGTCTTCTGGCGAAACTGTGATAAAAGACTCGGTTGTTTCCTGGACGCAGTTCCCAGATGTCTTCTTCCAGATGTTTGGTGATATTGACCGGCAGATTGGTGCCGTTTTTTGCGAGCAGGTCGATGTAGAAGAGAATCTGGTTGTACTGGATACGGGCATCCTTGCTGCTTTTGCTTTTCACCCGCAGGGCTTCCAGAAAATCCCAGACTTCTGATTCGCCGTGCTGGTTCTCGTAAAATTCAATCTTGTACATCATGATCTCCTTTATGTTCCTATTTAGATGATAGCATAAATGCTATCAAAAGGCAAGGGAGGCAAAGCAGCATCGATTCATTGCATTTTTTGATTTCATGTCAGGAGGTTTTCATTCATATCCCTTTTCCATTCCATTACAGATAAGTCCTTGGTTTCGTGGTTCTGATATCCGCAAACATGGCACAGCTGGCTGCTTGGATACCACTTGTCTATCTTGATAAGCTGTTTACCTTGCCAAGCAAGCTTGTACTCCAGCATGTTCGTGAACATATTCCAGCCATTGTCAGTTACGGATTTGCCAAAGCTGAACTTGCCATCTTTTTTCTGCTTTGCCATCGCTTTGACGCTAATGTCCTCAATGCCAATGGTATCATAGCGGTCTGCAAGGTAGCGCGTCTTAAAGTGCGTCTAAAAACAGAGAGCTGGCAATTTTTCACAAAAAGGAAAAATGCCAGCTATTGTGTTAGGTATGGGAAAGAAGGCTGCAACAAAATGAGCCCTCAGCGCGTAGCGGGCCGCCCGACGCTGTTGTCCGTTCTGATAACCGGTCCTGTACCTGACGGGTTAGAAAGGCTCTGGGACGGCCCCTACGGAATTGCAGTCAGGCGATGGGAATGAACGCAGTCACAGGTCATAAAAATACACGGCCCATGGCCGAACTGTAGGGGCTTCCCGTGCCTTTTCAGTCCGTCAGGTCATGACTGTAAGGAATGGCAAGACGGCTGCTGAAACGGACCGCAGTAGAGGGGAAGCCCGCCAGAGAGATTTCATCACAGCCCATTCGAGTATAATGGCAGGCTTTTACGAGCCACGAGCCACGAACCACGAGCCACTATTTTTTCACGAGCCGAGGGTTACTCGAGGCGATGTCGTTACTCTGAGTTTGTTGCCGCAAAGCGGCATTTGAATCCGAAGCGACCGGCGGCCTGCGAACTGCGACCAGCGGGGCCGATAGGCCCCAATCTACATTAACGATTCCTTAAATATTTTGGATTTGGTTTAAAAATGATTAGAAAACGATTAAGTTTTCCAGAACCGTCCTTTTTCTGTTGTATCATGGAGGTATGGATATATCCTACTCGTTCTGTTTCATGCTATAATAAAGAAAGGAATGGTGAATCTGTTGAAAAATCAATTGACTGCCCATGAAATCCGCTATTGTATTTATCCTAATAGGAGGTGGCAATATGGCAAGAACATTAAATATGAAAATGAAAGCTTTATTTGCGATGCTGATGTGCGGCCTCTCGACATTTACTGTTTTTCCACAGACTGATTATTCAAAAAATACGCACAATGATGCTGCTTCTATAACTAACGAAAGTTGGGCTAAAACAGGAAAAACGCTATGGACTACTATTGAGGAGGTGGGCAGCCGGATTGAACAAGAAAAATAACCAGTTGAATAATCAACCTGTACCTAAAAGGAACGAAATCAAAAATAAATCTAATAATCGTAATGCGACTGGAGTAGTGCTTCAACATCAATCTGCATATCAGTATCAAGGCCCTATTCCACCGCCTGAAATGATGGAAAAATATAAAAATATTTATGCCGATGCTCCTAAAATAATATTACAAGAGTTTAAAGAGAATTCAGAACATATACGGCAAAAAGAATTACTGGAAGTTCAAGGCACCATAAATCGGGATCGAAGAGGTCAATGGATGGCGTTTGTTATTTGCATGGCTATCTTAGGGGTGGTTTTTTATAGTCTATATTTGGGCAATATTACATTTGCAGGCTTAAGTGGACTTGGGTTTATAGCTCTTATAGCAACGGGTATTTTGAAAAAATAAAGTGTGATAAGAACTCTGTCCAGCAGTGCTGTTTTTCATTGCCGAAGAAGCGGATTCGTGACATGACGAAAATGGAGCGCTGGCTGGCATACTTCGCCAATCAGCTCATACCATCGTAGGGGTCGCCCGTGGGCGACCCGTCAGCATGATAGGGATTGTCTTGTTCATGCATGTGGATTAGAAGGAGGGAACTGATCATGAGCGACGAAGCCATCCATAAAGCCGTAGATGCCGCCCGGGCCTTCCTTCAGAATGATGCCGAACGCCTGGCCTACATCAATCGCGAACTCGCCATCCTCGACTATAACTCGGATCATCGCGATGCCTTTGAAGAAGGCAAAGCTGAGGGGCGTAAAGAGGGAGAGGCTAAAGGCCGTAAAGAGGGAGAGGCCAAAGGTCGTAAAGAAGGCGAAGCTCAAGGACGCACCAAAGGCCGCAAAGAAGGTGAAGAGAGACTTGGTATGTTGATGAGTCTTTTATTGAAAGAGAATCGTCATGATGATGTAGCCAAAGCGGCTTCCGATGCTGATTTTCGTGAAAAACTTTTTAAGGAATATGGGATTTAGTTGATAATAAAGAGACCATGCATGGAGCAGCGGCTATCATGTGTGGTTTTTTTGGATTCAGATGCGGCTTTGCCGCGACAAACTCAGACTGACAACGACGCTTCGGGAAGCCCTCAGCGCGTAGCGGGCCGCCCGCCGTTGCCATCCGTCCAAGTAACTGTCCTGCATCGGAAAGGTCAGAATGGTTTGGGACGGCCCCTACGGCCTCGCATACAGGCGATACATGGAAACGATGTTTACTGGCTACAAAAAAATCACGGCCAACGGCCATGTGCGTAGGGGCCGCCTGGGTAAGGCGGCCCGCTGCGATATTCGACCACAGCCCATTCGGTTTTGATGGTATGTTTTTTGATTACGAATAACACGCCACGGCCTTTCCTTTGACTCAGATGCGGCGTTCCGCCACGACAGACTCATGATTGTATTACGACCATGCGCCGTCCGTCATAAATTCCGGATATGCATAGGATTCACGCGGGCCGCCCGTTGGGACGGCCCCTACGGAATCGCAGCCAGGCGATGAAAAAAGAGCGTGGTCCGCAGGCCACAAAAAATACACGGCCCATGGCCGAACTGTAGGGGCTTCCCGTGGGAAGCCCGCCAGAGAGATTTCATCACAGCCCATCCGAGTATAATGGCAGGCTTTTACGAGCCACGAACCACTAGCCACGAACCACGAGCCACGAACCACTATTTTTTTCACGAGCCGAGGGTCACTCGAGGCGATGTTGTTCTTTTGAGTCTGTTGCCGCGAAGCGGCATTTGAGTCCGAGGCGGCCTGCGGCCGGCGGGGCCGATAGGCCCCCAAACACATGCAAAAGGCACTGGCTAGGTCTGCACCGATGTTGTATAATAGAGACTGGATTTGTAAAGAAAGGATAGAACATACATGATTACACGCAACCAGATCATTCATTATACATCGGATGAGCTCATCCGGGTATCTATTGCCTTGACGACGGGTATCGTCGAGAAGGCACGGCAGCGCCATAATTTGTCGCCTGTGGCCTGTGCGGCTCTGGGCCGGACGATGACCGGCGCAGCCCTGTTGGCTGGCGATTACAAGAACCACGAAGGCGTTTCCCTGAAGGTCGCCGGTGACGGGCCCTTAGGCGCCGTCCATGCAGACTGCTTCGATACGAATAAGCTCCGCGGCTATGTAGACAATCCTCAGGTCGACCTGCCGCTGAAGGTCAATGGCAAGCTCGATGTGGCAGCCGGTGTCGGCCAGCACGGCCAGTTGACGGTGACGCGTTTCACGCCGGAAAAGACGACTTATACGAGCCAGGCCGATTTGGTGTCCGGTGAAATCGCTGAAGACATCGCTTACTATCTGTTCACGTCGGAACAGGTGCCGTCGACGATCAGCCTGGGCGTCCTGGTCAGCCAGGATTACACCATTGCTGCAGCCGGCGGGTTCCTCGTCCAGGCCCTGCCGGGCGCGAAGGATGAAGACCTGGCCCGTGTCGAAGCCAATATCACCCAGGTCGGTGCTTTGACGACGTATTTGCAGGACCATCCCAATGGTGAAGGCCTCATCGACATCATCCTCGGCGGTATGCATTTCAAGGAACTCTACCGGCAGAATCTGTACTGGCGCTGCACGTGCTCGCGCCAGCGCTTTGAAAATGCTCTGTTGTCCCTGCGCCAGGAAGATAAGGAAGCCCTCTTGAAGGACCCGCAGGTGGAAATGACCTGTCAGTATTGCGGGGCTAAATACGTATTGTCTCACGATGAACTGGCAGCGCTGTATGAAGCGGCTGCCCAGCGCCATAAGAAGAATTGATTCTCCGAAGGAGGTTTTACGATGGGACTCATTGCCATCATCGGCGGTACCGGTGTCTGCGACCCGAAGATTTTGTCCAACGTCCATGAAGACTATATGGATACCTTTTACGGGACCATTCATTATTGGCAGGGGACGTATAAGGATAAGGAACTCGTCTTTTTGCCCCGCCACGGCCGGAATCATTCCATTCCGCCGCACCTCATCAATTACCGGGCCAATATCCTGGGCTTGAAGCGCCTGGGCGTCACGGCCATCTTGTCGACGACGGCTGTCGGCTCGCTGAACCGCGATGACAAGCCGGGCGATTTCGTCCTGCCCGACCAGTTCCTGGATTTCACTAAATGCCGTCATACGTCGTTCTTCGACGGCGGCGAAAACGGCGTCGTCCACGTGGACATGACCGAACCGTACTGCCCGACCCTGCGCCGGACCGTAGCGGCTGCGGCTCAGGCCCTTGGCGGTTATACGCTCCATGATAAGGGAACCTATGTCTGCACGGAAGGGCCCCGCTTCGAGACGCCGGCTGAAATCAGGATGTATGAAAAGCTCGGCGGCGATTTGGTCGGCATGACCAACGTCCCCGAAGTCTGCCTGGCCAGAGAAGCGGAAATCTGCTATGCCACGATTTCCATGGTCACCAATTTTGCCGCCGGCATTTCGCCGACGCCCCTGACCCATGAGGAAGTCGTCAAAGCTATGGCCGAGAATTCCCAGCGCCTGCAGCAGCTCATCCTGAAGAGCATCGAATTATATGATAATGAGGACTGCGCCTGCCGCCACACCCTGCAGGCTTATGGAGGGTTTACGGTATAATGGATACACTGCGCTGGCAAGCGGGCACGTTGTTCCTCCTGGACCAGACGAAGCTGCCCTTTGAAGAAATCTATCTGCCCTGCCAGACGTGGCAGGACGTGCGCCAGGCCATTTCCGTCCTGGCTGTCCGCGGGGCGCCGGCTATCGGCGTCGCTGCGGCCTATGCCGTCGTCCTGGCGGCGCGGACCCTGTGCCAGAAAGGGGGAGATACGCCCTTTTTGACGGACCTGGAAGCTATCTGCCGGGACCTCGATGCGGCCCGGCCGACGGCGGTCAACCTGCACTGGGCCCTGACCCAGATGATGGCTTGTGCCCGCCAGCATGAAGCCGACGGCGCTGAAGCCACGACGGCAGCCCTGGAAGAAAAGGCCGTGGCCATCCATAAAGCCGATATTGCCATCAATACGGCTATGGCCCGGTTTGGGGCCGATGAGCTGGAAAAGATAGGCCGTCCTTTGACGCTGCTCACGCACTGCAATGCCGGGGCCCTGGCTACGGCTGGCGTCGGCACGGCGCTGGGCGTCATCCGCGAGCTCCATCGCCGGGGCCTGGTGTCCATGGTCTACGCCGATGAAACGCGGCCCCTCCTGCAGGGCGCCCGCCTGACGGCTTTCGAGCTCATGGCTGACCATATCCCGGTGACGCTCATTACCGACAACATGGCGGCCTGGACGCTCAAGACGAAAGGCGTCGATGCCATTATCGTCGGTGCCGACCGCATCGCCGCCAATGGCGATACGGCCAATAAGATCGGGACTTACGGCCTGTCCCTGATGGCAAGGGAACTGGATATTCCCCTGTACATCGCCGCGCCGGCTTCGACTTTCGATTTGTCCATTGCCGACGGCAGCCAGATCCCTATTGAAGAACGGAATCACGATGAAGTCCGTTCTTTCCGGGGTGCGGCGGCAGCCCTCCCCGAAACGCCCGTCTTCAATCCCGCCTTCGATGTGACGCCTCATGAAAATATCCGCGCCATCGTGACGGAACAGGGCATCATCCACCGGCCGGATGCCATATCCGTACCGGCGTTTTTCCAACACTAATTCATTACAGAAAGAGGTCTTACTCGTATGGAATCTATTATTCGCGATATCAAGTTAGCTAAAAGCGGTCATGAAAAAATCAGCTGGGTCGATCGTCACATGCCGGCCCTCAATGCCATTGGCGACAAACTGAAAGCCGACCAGACCTTTAAAGGCAAAACGATTTGCGTCAGCGTCCATCTCGAAGCCAAGACGGCCTATTTGGCAGAAGTCCTTCATCGCGCCGGCGCCAACGTCATCGTCACCGGCAGCAACCCCTTGTCCACGCAGGACGACGTCGCTGCAGCCCTCGTCGAAGATGGCTTGACCGTCTATGCCTGGTATGGCGCAACGGACGAAGAATACTTCGATTTCCTCAATAAATCCCTGGACCATCATCCGGATATCATCATCGACGACGGCGGCGACCAGGTCCATCTCCTGCACACGACGCGGGCCGATGCCATGGAAAATCTCCTGGGCGGCACGGAAGAAACGACGACAGGCGTCAACCGTCTCCACGGCCTCGACAAAGCCGGCGAATTGAAGTTCCCCATGGTCGCAGCCAACGATTCGTACTGCAAATACCTCTTTGATAACCGCTACGGCACAGGTCAGTCCACGTGGGACGGCATCATGCGCACGACGAACCTGACCGTCGTCGGCAAGAAAGTCGTCGTCGCCGGCTATGGCTGGTGCGGCAAGGGCTGCGCTATGCGTGCCAAAGGCCTGGGCGCTCATGTCATCGTCACCGAAGTCGACCCGATCAAAGCCATCGAAGCCGTTTTCGACGGTTTTGAAGTCATGCCCATGGCTGAAGCCGCTAAAGTCGGCGATATCTTCGTCACCCTGACCGGCGACAAGGACGTTATCCGCGGCGAACACATGAAGAACATGAAAGACGGCGTCGTCCTGGCCAATGCCGGTCACTTCGACGTAGAAATCAACAAACCCGAATTGGAAGCCCTGGCAGTCCGCCACTTTGAAGCCCGCCACAACATCGAAGGCTATGAACTCCCGAACGGCCATGTCATCAACCTCCTGGCTGAAGGCCGCCTGGTCAACCTGGCTGCCGGTGACGGTCATCCGGCTGAAATCATGGACCTGTCCTTTGCCGTCCAGGCCCTGGCTGCTAAATACATCCTCGAACACCATGCCGAACTGGGCAATCATGTCTATGTCCTGCCCCATGAAATCGACACGGAAATCGCCAAGATCAAACTGGCTTCCATGGGTTATGCCATCGACACGCTCAGCGAAGAACAGCGTAAATATTTGAATCTCGACTAAGGACCAGGAGGGGAAACGATGAAAAAACTGATTCAGCACGTAGCCCTCTACCAGGACCACGGCGTCTTAGAAGGCCAGAACATCGCCATCGACGGCTCGCGCATCACGGGATTTCCCGAAGCGCCGAAGGCATCGGACTATGATGAAGTCATCGACGGCAAGGGCATGCTGGCCCTGCCGGGTTTCGTCAACACCCATAACCATGTAGCCATGACGGTTTTCCGCAGTTATGCCGACGACATGCAGCTCATGGACTGGCTGGAAAAGAAAATCTGGCCGGCTGAAGCCAAATTGACAGACGATGTCATTTACGCCCAGTCCATGCTGGGCATTGCCGAAATGATCCGCTGCGGTACGACGGCCTATGCCGATATGTACGACCACATGGACCAGGAAGCCCGCGCCGTCGAAGAATCGGGCATCCGCGCCTGCTTGTGCCGCGGCAGTATCGGTATCGGGCCGAATGCCCAGGCCGGCCTCGATGAAAACCGCCAGCTCTTCCTCGACTGGCACGGCAAGGCCGATGGCCGCATCACGGTCATGATGGGGCCGCATGCGCCGTATACGTGCCCGACTGATTATCTCCATAAATTCGTCGACCAGGCACGGGAACTGGGCGCCGAAATCCATATCCACCTCAGTGAAACCAAAGGGGAAGTGGAAAACATCAAGCAGCAATACGGCAAATCGCCGATCGCCCTGATGGATGAAATCGGCGTATTGGACTGCGGCTGCCTGGCTGCCCACTGCGTCTGGGTCGATGATGACGATATGGATATCATGGCGGCAAAGCACGTCCGCGTCGCCCACAACCCGGGCAGCAACCTCAAGCTGGCCAGCGGCATCGCGCCGGTCCCCAAGATGCTGGCTAAAGGTATTACTGTCGGCCTCGGCACCGATGGGGCATCGAGCAACAACAACCTGGACATCGTCGAAGAAATGCGACTGACTACGCTCATCCACAAGGCCCATACCCTGGACCCGCTGGTCATCCCGGCCGAAACGGCCATCAACATGCTGACCGAAGGCGGCGCCAAGTGCCTGGGCTACAAAGACGTCGGCAAATTGGAAACAGGCTATAAAGCCGACATCACCCTCGTCGACCGCGAAGGACTGCACTGGTACCCCAAGAACGACACCCTGAGCCTCATGGCCTACAGTGCCAACAGCATGGATGTCGATACGGTCCTGGTCAATGGCGAAGTCCTCCTGCGCCATAAAGAATTCACCAAACTGGACATCGAAAAGATCAAAGCCGAAGCCGAACGGACCCGAAAGAAACTCTTTGCACAGATTTAGTATTCGTGGCTTGTGACTCGTGGTTCGTAGCCGTGAAGTTTAGTCACGACCTAACCAGGAGAGGCTGCAACAAAATGATTTTTTAGCTCATTTTGTTGCAGCCTCTTTTTTATGGCCTTTTGAGTTTTGATGTCTCTGTTTTCCTCGTATGGGTTGACAGAAATCGGAATGTATCCTACAATGTGTATATACACAATAGAAGGAGACTCATAGAAAAGCCAATGGAACCCTTACATACCAAACCCCATCTCAGGGCGTGTCATGCCTATAATTTACGACAAGCCAATCTGGCTGTCACCGCTCTTTACGATAAGTATATGCAAAAGGTCGGGATCACGATACAACAGTATTCCGTCCTCCGGCACGTAAAGGATTTAGGCCCTATCTCTGTGACGGACTTGTCGGCAGCGATGAATTTGAATCGTACAACCCTGTCCCGCAACCTGTCTTTATTGGAGCGCCGTCATTTGGTGGAAAATATCCCATCTCCAGGTCGGAAACGATTCATTCAACTGACAACGGAAGGCCTGGATGTATTCTCTAAAGCGCATAGCTGCTGGCAGGAAGCACAGGATGAACTGGAATCTCGGTTGGGGAAAACAAAGATGAGGCAATTAGAGCAATTATTATTGCAATTAATGGGGTAATTCATTTTCCATATCTGCAATGGAGGCGTTTTGATGATGCGTGACGACATTCTTGGTCAGAAAATCCACGATATAGCCATTGCCTGTGGCTTTGATAATGGTGGTATCATCCCGATTGAAGACATGGAGGGATTTCGCGAACGACTGGAAAAGAGAGAGGCAGACATCCCTTCCAGCAAGGTTTTTTATCGGGGCGTAGGCGATCTGGCAGGCATCAGGGACCGGTTCCCCTGGGCAAAATCCGTCGTAATCTGTATGCTTTGGCTGGGGAAATATCGGTATCCTGCCTCGTTACAGGGAAAATATGCCAAGAGCTTTTTCCTGTCTCCCAGCAATAGGCCTTGTGCCGAGACAGAAGAGAAATGCCGCCGATTGGAAACGTGGTTTACCGAACAGGACATACGCTGTGAAGGGGGAACGCAATTCGGACACCTCAGCATCGGTCCCCTGCGGTATGCAGCCATGATGGCCGGGCTGGGCATTATCCGAAAAAATAATTTCCTCTATACAGAAAAGGGGTCTTTTGTAGAGCTCGTGGGCTATATGATCGACCGCAGCTGTGCATTTCGACAAACCACTTCGCTGAAGCCTTGCGCGGAAACCTGTAATCTCTGTCAGAGAAATTGTCCCAGCGGCGCCCTTAAGGGGCCGTTCACGATGAATCCTTTCGAATGTGTCTCTTTCATTACCACCTTTGGCAAGGGAAAAGTACCGAAAGGGATGGAAGATACAGCGTGCCGTACCTGGATTTGTGGGTGTGACAGCTGTCAGGATGCCTGTCCGTACAATCGGATGCATGATTGGGAGAAGGGCCTGTCCTATCCCGGCCTGGAAACACTGGAACCAGAACTGGCTCCGGAAACGTTATTGGAACAAACAACGGAATTTATCTCGCAAAAGGTAATTCCGTACACGGACTACCATGTGACAGCCGATGAAGCGGAAACGCTGCGCATCAATGCCGCCCGTTCGCTCCGCAATTTCAAACCGTCCCGGGCAGCCGCCATTTCACGGCACTCCTCCAAGTAATCTATCATAACCAGTTTTATGGAAAGGAAATAATATTTATGAACGTCATTGCCATTAACGGAAGCCCCCGCCGCACGGGGAATACAGCCACCTTTTTGCATAAGGCTTTAGAAGGCGCTGCGTCAGTCGGTGCCGATACGGAATGTATCGATTTGTACAGTCTGAACTATAAAGGCTGCATCAGCTGCTTTTACTGTAAACGGAAGGACAAGGAACATGGGACCTGCATTGTCAAGGATGATCTGACACCGGTCCTGGAAAAAGTCAAGCAGGCCGATGCCGTCCTCTTCGGTTCGCCCATTTACTTCATGAACATTACCTCGGGGATGCAGGCCTTCCTGGAACGGTTGTTCTTTTCGCTCTATATATACAGCCGGGAAATTCCCTCGGTATTGGGGAAGAAACTGCCTTCTGCGTTCCTGTACACCATGAACGCCACGGAAGAACAGGCCAGAGAGTTTCATTTGCAGGATAGTCTGACTCCCTTTGAAACCTTCGCCGCAACGATTTTGGGAACGGCGCCTCGTAAATTTTACGCTTTCAATACGCTGCAATTCAATGATTACAGTAAGTACGAATCGTCGATTTTCTCCGAAGCAGATAAAAAAGCATACCACGAAAAACACTTTGCTGAAGAACTCCAGCAGGCTTATGAACTGGGCAAACAATTAGTTCTGGAAGGGAGTTCTGCCAGCTATTAATCACTTTAAAGGGGCTGTCGCACGTGCGACGGCCTCTTTTTTTGCTTATACCAACCGCAGTTTTCGTTCTTTTTTCGGGCTTTTGCAGAAAGTCAAGGCAGGTGACTATCAGTCGAAAGATGTCC
>ERZ1023663.586-NODE-586-length-11385-cov-59.738835_pt1 | contig 11385 bp, 3 predicted proteins | sample MGYA00380340_ERZ1023663 | MGnify/ENA primary metagenome ERZ1023663 (study PRJEB33179, sample SAMN07448982) | human gut metagenome | biome: Human-gut; feature: Human associated habitat; material: Faeces | host: Homo sapiens | place: India: Bhopal | collected... | reverse complement strand
AAACTGCGGTCGGCTATTTTCAATATCTGCTGGGCTACACCGGCCTGCAACAAGCTATAGTTTTCATTTTCCTTGCAAATGGGGTAATTTTCTTCGTACCGCAAGAATTGATGAGTATCGAAGTAATGCTGCCGAATCGTATAGACCGCTACATTGTACAGGTTATTGCTGTATTGGCACATTTCCCGGAGCATGGCATAGTCTTGTTTCGACAAGCCGCGGATGACATTCGATTGCGTCAAGTACATCTGGTTTCACCTCCTCTGTCATCTACAATTATACCCTAGCCGAGGTGAAAAGGCTAAGACAGAAAAGACATAGGGGGGATTTCGCAGGCATCGAACCTGCGAAATCCATCGCCATTCATCCCCTACCTAAGAGGAAGGAGTCTTCTGGCGAAACTGGGATAAATTACTAGCCGCTCGTCATAAATTCCAGCCATTCATACTATTCACGCGGGACGCCCTTTGGGCGTCCCCTACGCAATCGCATACAGGCGAAAAAAAGGGCTTGTCGCACGACGACAAGCCCTTTAAAGTTGTTAGTGGCTAGCAGTTAGTTGTTAGCGGATGGCTTTAAATTTGAAGGTTTTCTCTGCAAACTACAAGCTATAAACTCTGGCCTCTTATCCCAAAATCTTTTTGAGGTCAGCTTCCGGCGTGCTGGTCGGAGTGATGTTGAAGTTTTCTACCAAGTAGTTGAGGACATTCTTGGAGACGAAGGCCGGCAGTGTCGGGCCGAGGTAAATATTCTTGATGCCCAAGGAGAGGAGGGTCAAGAGGATGCAGACAGCTTTCTGTTCGTACCACGAGAGGACGAGGGTCAAGGGCAGATCGTTGACGCCGCAGTCGAAGGCTTTTGCCAAAGCGACAGCTACCTGGATAGCGCTGTATGCGTCGTTGCACTGGCCCATATCCATGATGCGCGGCAAGCCGCCGATAGTGCCGAGGTCGAGGTCGTTGAAGCGGTATTTGCCGCAAGCCAGGGTGAGGACGACCGTATCAGCCGGGGTCTGTTTAACGAATTCCGTGTAGTAGTTACGGCCCGGACGAGCGCCGTCGCAACCGCCGACGAGGAAGAAGTGTTTGATAGCGCCGGCTTTGACAGCGTCGATGACTTTGTCAGCAACGGAGAGGACCGTGCCATGACCAAAGCCAGTCGTAACGGTGCTGCCGCCGTTGATGCCGGTGAAATGCTGGTCTTCTGCATAGCCGCCGAGTTCCAGGGCTTTTTCGATGACCGGCGTGAAGTCTTTGTCTTCGCCGATATGAGTTACGCCGTCAAAGGAAACGACTTCCGTCGTGAAGACGCGGTCGATGTAGGATTTACGAGGCGGCATGAGGCAGTTCGTCGTGAACAGGAATGCACCGGGAACGCCGTCGAATTCTTTCTGCTGGTTCTGCCAAGCCGTGCCGAAGTTGCCTTTGAGGTGTTTGTATTTCTTCAATTCCGGATAAGCGTGAGCCGGGAGCATTTCGCCGTGCGTATAGATATTGATGCCTTTGCCTTCAGTCTGTTTGAGGAGGAGTTCCAAGTCTTTCAGGTCGTGGCCGGTGACAACGATGAACGGGCCTTTTTCAACCGTCAAAGGAACTGTCGTCGGAACCGGAGTACCATAAGTAGACGTATTAGCTTCATCGAGGAGAGCCATGCAGGTCAAGTTGACTTTGCCTGTTTCCATGACAATCGGGAGGAGTTCATCCATGCCCCAGTCTTCGCCGATGGCCGACAAGCCTTTGACGAAGAAAGCATCGACTTCTTCGCTCGATTTGCCGAGCATGAGAGCATGATAAGCATAAGCAGCCATGCCGCGCATACCAAAGAGGATGAGCGATTTAAGGGAACGGATATCTTCGTCAGCGTTCCACATCTGGTTCATATCGTAGTCAGCTGCGGGAGTGGACGAAAGGGCAGCGGCTTCAGCGTGAACTTTATCGATCATAGCCTGGGTCGTCGTCGTGTTGAAGTTGACGTTGGTAATGGTCGTGAACATGCCTTCGAGGATAGTACGATAGGTCTTAGCCGTCGGAGCGGCAGTCTGACAGGTGCGGGCCAAACCAACAAGGGCGCCGGTCAAAACATCCTGCAAGCCGGCTTCAACAGCCGATTTGCCACAAACACCGGCACAACCGGTACAGCCAGTACCCATAGCGGTCTGTTCACACTGGAAACAAAACATCTGTTTTTCTTTTGTCATGGTGAAAACCTCCTGTATTTCATACATATAATAAATTGAATGGGTGATTCGTAATTCTCTGCTCTCATCGAGTACACGTAAAGTATAACAAAAAGAAAGAAATATTTCTGTTGCATTTACAACCAAAAGGGAAATTTTGTAGGGGACGCCCAAAGCCTTTCTGGTCCGCCAGGTACCGACTATCGGGAGGTGCAGGGCGGCTGCCAGAACGGACAGCAGTGGCGGGCGTCCCGCCGTGAATCCTAGGCATAGCCGGAATTTATGACGGACGGTACATGGTCGTAATACTATCATGAGTATGTCGCGGCGGAACGCCGCATATGAATCCGAGAGAAAGGCCGTGGTTCATTGTTCGTGGCTCGTAAAAGCCTGCTATTATTCTCGGATAAGTTATAGCCAAATTTCTCTAGCGGACTCGCCACGTGCGAGCCCCTACAAACATACCATTATAACAGAATAGGCTGTGGCAAAGTTTCGCAGCGGGCTGCCCTCATCGGGACAGCCCCTACACACAAGGCCATGGGCCGTGTATTTTTTTTGCGAACTGCGACCTGCGAAAAAAAATGAGGTTGTCGCCTGAAGTAATCTTGACTTGGTGCGACAACCTCATCGCTATGGCACTATTTCTTGCCCAGTACCTGCTGAATCATTTCGCCTTGCTGGGCTACAAGAGCTTCCAGTTTAGCAATCTTTTCGTCTTGTTCTTTCATCTTAGCATCCTGTGCTTTCAGGAGTTCATCTTGTTCTTTAATCTTCTTAGCCATGACCGTCTTGGACGTCGTGATACCGCTGCCGCCGCTGCCGAGTTTGAAGCTGACGCCGGCGTTGATCATGTTTTCGCCGCCGCCGAAGCTGCCACCGATGCTGAACATGGTGTTTTCGTTCGGGCGATAGTAGGTACCGATAGCGACTGCATTGGCGCCGGCATAGTTGCCGTAACCAGCTGCGAAGTCCCACTTGTTGTCCGGGTCAAAATCGAGCGGGTGGAGGGCTGCCAGAGCGGCTGCGCCAGCACCGACACGATTGATGCGGCTATCCAGCTTGTTGAGCGAATGGCTCAGACTGTTGATGTTTTCCGCGTTGGCAATGACGGCCTGATTCGTGTTGTAGAGCTGGCCACCATTGACAGCGTCCGTCGAGCCTTCAGCAATTTCACCATCAGCCAGGTTGGTAATCTTCTGGCTGTTCATGTCGATACCGCTGCTATTGATAGTCGGCCCATTGTTGACGGTAATATTTTCAACATTGGTGATGCTCTTACCATTCATGTCGATACCAGTATTATTAATGGTCGGGCCACCATTGTTGATGGTAACACTATCGACTTGGATATCCGGTTTCAGGGAAACGGAAATGGTATCCATGCTGCCTGATCCAGTAACGGTAGCTGCCGTCGAGATATTCGTACCATCGCCAGCAATCTTAATAGTTTCACCGTTTACGACACTGGCAGCCTGGTTATCATCAGCTTCAAGCTTGATATCTTCCGGAATACTTTCAATTTGTATAGCTTTACCGGTATCTGTCGTCGTTTCTGGAGCAACTTCATTAGACTCTGTCCGATACATGAGGTCCATGACTTGGGACTTTTTAGCGCCCGACGAACCGGATTCGGAACCACTTTCTGTCGAAGTGCTGTCACCTGTCGAAACCGTTACTTTGCCTTGGTTATTGGTAACGCCTTCAATATTAACATTGATTGTGTATTGGTTGCCCGTTTTGGCGACACTGATGCCATCACCAGCCTTGATGGAAACTTGCGAACCGCTGATAGCCGACTTGAGCTGACCGACGTTGACCGCATCCGTATCAAGGATACCAGCTGCTACGTTGGAGATAACCCGGTTATTGGCATTGAGACCGTTGGAGTTGATGTAGGTCAAGCCGCCAACCATGAGGGCACTTGTCGTCAAGGACGAGGTGCCTACGTTAAGAGCACTGGCCGTGAGGGAAACATCCGTGCCGACTTGGAGAAGTCCATCCGTCAATGTCGTATTTTCACCGACTTTGACGCTGCCCTTCTTAGAATCATTCTTAGTCAGGTCGAGATTGTCGCTGAGGGAGAACGAGAGGTCTGCGCCAGCATTGCTGATGAGCAAGTTGTCATTGCTGCTGGAGAAGTCTACCGTGCCGCCCGGTTTGATGTTGGTCTTGCTAGATTCTTTACCGTTAGTCGTCAGGTTCCAGCCTTTGCCAGCCGTTTCGATAGCTTCACCAGCTTTGCCTGCAACTTCCTTCAGCTGTTCTTCCGTAGCTGCCCGGCCACTGCCGTTTGCAAAACCGGTGTAATCCGTTGTTTTATTGGTCAAGCCAGTAATCGTAGCCGTTCCGCTGCCACCGTTGACCAGGACACTGCCGATGTGGGCTGTCGAACCGTTGATGATCGTCTGGTTACCAGCACTACCATCGACCGTAATCGTAGCTCCATCGATTCTCGTTTCATTGGTCAAGCCATTCTTAGCCTGCGAAACCGTCAAGCCGCTGTTGTTGAAAGCCAGCTGGGCTCCGCCCGATTTAGCACTGATGGAGCCATCGGAACCGTTGAGCTTAATGGCATTGTCGCCGAGAACGACATCCGTTTCCAAACTGACAGTATACGTGCTGCTGCCATTGTCCGCTTTCGCTTCGTCGACAGTGATATTCTTGCCATTAGTGACCGTCGTCTTTGCGGCTGCCGCTTTGCTGTCGACTTCCTTCAGCTGTTCTTCCGTAGCTGCCCGGCCACTGCCGTTTGCAAAGCCGGTGTAATCCGTTGTTTTATTGGTCAAGCCAGTAATCGTAGCCGTCCCGCTGCCACCGTTGACCAGGACACTGCCGATACGAGCCGTCGAACCTTTGATAGTCGTCTGGTTACCAATACCGCCATCAACTGTAATCTCAGCCCCGTTGATTCTCGTTTCATTGGTCAAGCCATTCTTAGCCTGCGAAACCGTCAAGCCGCTGTTGTTGAAAGCCAGCTGGGCTCCGCCCGATTTAGCACTGATGGAGCCATCGGAACCGTTCAGATAAATCGTATCGCCCAAGTTGACATCTTTATCGAGATTGACTTTGTATTCCGCATGACCATCAGTCGTCGGTACAGTTTCAACGTTTGTATTCGTACCATCGACAACTTTCACAGCTTCTTTGGCAAGGTTATTGATGACCGTCTTGCCGCCTTCTGTGATGTTGGTGAGGTCCGATTTGGCGATGCCCGTAATCTTAGCCGTGCCATCAACTTTGTTTCCATTACCGTCTACGTAGGTCATGGTGACGGAACCATCATTACCTACCGTATAGGTATCAGATTTAATATGGACATCTTCGCCTTTAGCGATGTTTTGAATCTTTGTTATTGCATCATTCGTGATGTTGGTGAGGTCCGTATCTGCCAGACCAGTAGCTTCAAATTTAATCTGACCATCTGTTCCAGTGACGGTAATATGGTCACTTCCAACAAAGTTGACTTTCTGATTGACAGCTTTGACATCTGTACCGCCAGCCTGAGCCGTCCAGAGATCGCCCGAGCTTGCCAGTCCCGTCGTAGAAATCTTGATGTCTCCATTGTCGTTGCTGGTAATATCGATGTTATCGCCATCAATGAAGTTCAACGTGCCGTCTTTCGCAACGGTCTTAGCATTATTTCCATTGACCTGGGCTTTCCAGCTGACATTCTGTAAAGCGTTGTAAACCGTATCGCCTGTGACGATGTTGGTATTATTCTGTTCAATCTTGCCGCTTGTATCAACATTGACAGCATAAGTCGTGACATCGCCATCTTTACCCGGCGTAACTGTCGTGTTCTCACCATCGATAACTTTTACAGCTTTGTTAGCCACTTGGGTAATATAGGTATCGCCTTCTTCAGTGATGTTCGACAGATCCGATTTGGCGATGCCCGTAATAGTCGCAGTCATATTATTAACAGTTTCACCCTTGCCATTAACATAGGTCATAGTAACGGTGCCATTCTTATCTACTGCATACGTAACGGGCTTAATATGGCGTTCTACCTCTTTTGCAAGATTGGTGATAACAGTTTTCCCCTGATTCGTAAGGTTATTCAAGCTAGAATTGGCCAATCCAAACGAATCAAAGTCGAGAATGTACTCCGTCCCTCCAGCCAAATTGGTTTTGCTGTCTACGGTAATACGGCTTCCTTCTTCTGTTGTAATGGTCGTATGTTTTGCTGCTTCCGTAGCGACGGCATACAGTTCACTGCCATTGACGGCATCAGTGCTAGTTTCACTAACGCGGCCAGCAGCTACATTGGTAATCGTCCGCAAACCATTAGCAGAACCAACGCTAACGGTTCCAACCGGATTTGTTCCATTCACATTATAGGTGGTATTCGTGTTAGGAATCGTAATCAACGAAGTTTGGACTACAGGATTGGTCGTCGCATGGCTACCGAGCGCAACCGAATTAGGTTGCGAAACTACAGCATCGTAACCAATGGCAATTCCGTTTTCAGCTTCTGCCTGACTCTCGGCACCTAAAGCAATGCCATACGCTGCAGAATGTCCATTACCACCAACGGATGCACGTCGACCGACAGCTACCCCTTTAGCGGAATTTCCCCAAATTTGAGCTCCCATTCCGAGAGCAGTCCCATCTTCTGAATCTACTTTAGCCGACTGTCCAACAGCTGTCCCGTAGTTAGCATGAACTTCAGCCTGAGAACCAACAGCCGTTGCCGCTTCAGCCATCACCTGATCCGCATCAGATTTATAGTATCCAGCCGCAGCCCCCCAGCCGATAGCAGTTGAGTTGCTCCCATTAGTGAAGGACTCTGCACCCAGGGCTACCGCACGGGTTCCCCTTGCATCGCTAGAGTACCCAAAGGCTGCCGACTTTTCATCGGCTGTACTGTTATTTCCTACCGCCGTTGCTTCTTCCGTAGCCGCCGTATTGGTGCCGATAGCAATGGATAAGTTGCCAGCACCATCATTATTGTAATTTCCTTGGTTAGCTGACGCATTGACGCTGAAGTAATGAACTTTAGCTCCGTCAATCAACTTATTAACAGTCGTCGCACTGGCCACATCTTCCAAAGTCACTGCATTTCCATCCGTATCTTTAATGGTATAAGTAACACCACCAGATGTTGCGTTAACGGATTTTTCTGCAGATCTATTGGTCAAAGTAGTATTTTTTGCCGAGATTTTATTATTTTCATCAATACTTACATTAGTGCCTGCCTTATATTCCTGGGCAGAAATAACATTATTTTCATCAATGGTGATGTTTTTTCCGGCGGTATACTTCGTATCCGTATCAACAGCAGAAATAACATTGTTTTCATCAATGCTGACATTCGCTCCCGCAGTATACTTCGTATCCGTAGCAGAAATCGTATTATCAGGAGAAATCTGGATGTTTGCGCCGGCCTTATAATCTTTACCGGCTTTAATCGTGTAATCGACACCATTAATCGTCAGCCCCGTCGTAGCATCAGTCGACCCAATGGCGCTGACTTTCGAGCCTGTCGTGAAGGTCTTAGAAACTTCTTGTCCATTCGTCGTGTTGGAAATACGAACATAGGTGTCATTACCACCTGTGCCGCCACCATTAGTAATGGTCAATGTCCCATCGACAGCCGGACTGCTCGTACCATCACCGTTACGCATAAGGGAAATAGTTGCCGAAGAATCGTTCGTGCTCATATCTACGGACTTAATATCGTTATGATAGAGCGCAAAGTCATTGTCCCGCAAGACGTTGAGGTCTTTCTGGTATTCGGCTACCCGATAGGTATCCATCGTAGCGCCAGCGTCATTGACTTCAGCGCCCCAATAGCTGTAGTAGCTGCCATCAGATTTCTTGACAGTCATCAAGACTTCATTATTTTTACCAAAGACCGTTCCCGTATAGACTTCTGATCCCGAAGCGTTGGTGAAGACACCGATTTCCCCATCAATGACATAGATATTGCTATAATCAACGACTTTGCCATTATACGTATATGCGCTGAGGGTAGCGTTCCAAGCTAATTTAGAACCCGCATCCGTAGTTCTGACAAAGCCTCTGGGCTTGCCACTAGAAACTAAGTCAGCATATCCGTTGCGATAATTCGAATCACTGACAATACCTTTCCAACTGGAGTCTTTGACGATGTAATTCCAGCTGCCGTCAACCTCTGTTCCACCAGAATTGCTCACGCCGGCATAGGTCCCAGCGTTGACTTGCTGCAACGTTTCGCCAACATTGGTCGTCACATTCGTTTGGACATGAGTCGAAGTAACGCTTTCTAAGATATCCGACGGCTTGGCATTCGCATCACCCGTCCAGCTGACATCAGCCCGGCGGCCATTACTAGACAACGACGTATAGGGCTGGCCGTCGACCATAGTCAGAGAATAACCTTCACGGACCCAGTAAAGAATGGGCTGATTATCTCTATCCCTCATACCACTGTCAACAGTATCATATTTTTCTCCATTAAAAGTAGTATGCCATTGACCATTACTGAATTTAGCCCTTGAATCACCATCTTTAGGTCCTGAAAACTTTAATGCAACATATTGATTCTTTGCCGTTACAGCTCCCGTTCCATCCGCTGCATACGCAGGAGCCACTCCGCTTCCTAAAGCCGTCATTCCGCAGAGCGCCAGTACGGTCAAGGTAACTTTCAAACTCGAAGACTTGCCGTTCGATGTGCTATGTCTGCCCGATTTTGAGCTAATCAGTTCGGATCCAACTACGTAACAATTGCGAACTGTATTCCATACTACCTTATAAATCTTATTCATAAATTGCCGCCTCCTTTGTCTTGTCATCGAATATATTAACGTAAACAGCATTTAATTACTTTTAGATTGTATATACAATGACTTTCCTTGCTTGTAGTGTAATATAAAATTCTTTTGTTGAATATTATACTTTCGTATACTCTTTAGATTATTTCAACAAAATTATCTGTTTTTATCATCTTTTTCCTTTTGTTTTAAAGATGACAATTATGAATTCTATCTATTACTTAGCAAGATAACTTATCTATATTTGCATTATACGATGTAATTTTGACGACAAGACAGATTTGTCACAAAACGACGTTTTTTTGACGTAAGCGGTCATTTTCATAATTAAAAGATAATGATAATCATATATAGGGGCCTAACGGCCCGCCGGTCGCAGGCCGCAGTTCGCCGTTCGCCTCGGGCTCAAATGCCGCTACGCGGTAACAAACTCAAAATAACAAACATCGCCTCGAATGACCCTCGGCTCGTGAAAAAATAGTGGCTCGTGGCTCGTGATTCGTAACTCGTAAAAACCTACCATCATACAAGAATAGGTATGGCCAAACCTCACAACGGGCTGCACAAGGCTCCCTTTATAGGGGAGCTGGCCGCCAAAGGCGGTCTGAGAGGTTAAAGGGCAGCCCCTACGCACAAGGCCGCTGGCCGTGTTTTTTTGCAATCTATGACCTCTTTCTCCCCCATCGCCTGTATGCGATCCCGTAGGGGACGCCCAGAGGGCGTCCCGCTACGCGCTAAGGGCTTCCCGAAGCGTCGTTGTCAGTTTGAGTCTGTCGCGGCGAAGCCGCATCTGAGTCCGAGGCGGCCTGCGGCCTGCGAACTGCGACCTGCTTTTTCCTTCATGCTATAATAAGGTTACCATGCTGAGAGAGGAGTCATCATCATGAATGAAAAGATTGAACAATACGTACGGAATCACGGCCGTGATTTTATGGAATGGCTTTGTGATATTATTTCTATTCCTTCACCGACCGGACATGAACAGGCCAAGGGCGAATGGATATTGAATCTTTTGCATCAATGGGGCGCCGCCGGGGCGTATCGTGATGCCGCAGGAAATGTGGTCTATCCCTGCCATGTAAAAAGCGGTGAAAAGGTCGCCCTTTACACCGCTCATATAGATACGGTATTCCAGGATTTGCAGGAAATCCACATCCGCCAGACAGGTCACATTTTGTCAGCGCCGTCGTGCAGCGACAACAGCGCCAGTATCGCCGGTCTATTATTTATCATCAAAATGTTCCACGATTTACAGCTCACGCCGCCGCAAGGTCTGCTCTTTGCCTTCGACGTCGGCGAAGAGGGCTTGGGCAATCTCAAGGGAATGCGGCAGGTCATGGCCGATTGGCACGGCCGCATTGCCGAAGTGGTCGCCGTCGATTGTACTTTCGATACTTTTGTGACGACAGCTGTCGGCTCCCGCCGCTATGCCGTCACCGTCGAAGCCGCCGGCGGCCACAGCTGGATGCATTTCGGCCAGTCCAATGCCATTGCCGAAGCGGCCCGCATCATCAGCCAGCTCTATGCACTGTCCGTGCCATCCCAGCCAAAGACGACGTACAATGTCGGCACCATCACGGGCGGCACGACGGTCAATTCCATTGCGGCAAAGGCCGTGTTCACTGTCGACTTGCGCTCGGAAAATGCTGATGAACTGGACAAGCTGGACCAAACTTTTCAAAGCCTCCTGGCCCATACTGAAGGGGAAACGGTCCACATCAAAACCCAGCTGCTCGGCGAACGGCCCTGCAGTCGCCTGGACACCAATCCCCTGGCAGACCGCATCACGGCCATCCGGCGGCGCCACGGCCTGCCGACACCGTGCATTGCCGGCAGCACCGATGCCAACATTCCCATGGGCCAGGGTATCCCGGCCATTTCCTTCGGTTTCTGCCGCAGCCACGGGGAGCATACCCTTCAGGAATCGCTGGACGTCGATACCTTTGTGCCCGGCATGATCCAGATGTTGGAATTCATGGGAGTGTAAAAAAAAGGCTTGTCGCATATGCGACAAGCCCTTTTATCGTAGGGGCCGTCCCAAAGGGCGGTCCGTTGTGGCTAGTTGTTAGTGATTAGCAAATGGTAAAAAATTTAAAGCCATCTTCTACAAACTCCGTACTACAAACTATAAAGTTTAAGGAACCTCGCATAATGGTAGAAGCCTTCGTGCGACAGCCTTTTTTTCAGTAGGGGCGACCACGTGGGGCGCCCGCTCCAGGATATATATGATTTCCCAACCCGTTTGCTAGAAAAATTCTTCAATTTCCTAACGGGTCGCCCACGTGGCGACCCCTACAAAGATTGGACTACAGGCGAGGCCTACCGTGCGTTGGCTTCGCCACGGAAGATAGTGCCGCGGCTGGCGTCTACGGTGACGACTTCGCCGTTTTCCAGGGTATCGGCAGCATGGGCAGCGCCGACGACGGTCGGGATGCCGAGGGTGATGGCGAC
>ERZ1023663.578-NODE-578-length-11516-cov-55.647064_pt1 | contig 11516 bp, 9 predicted proteins | sample MGYA00380340_ERZ1023663 | MGnify/ENA primary metagenome ERZ1023663 (study PRJEB33179, sample SAMN07448982) | human gut metagenome | biome: Human-gut; feature: Human associated habitat; material: Faeces | host: Homo sapiens | place: India: Bhopal | collected... | reverse complement strand
AAAAGGGGCTGTAACAAAATGAGTTTTTTTGCTCATTTTGTTGCAGCCTTCCTTCTTTCCCATAACTAACACAATAGCTGGCATTTTTCATTTTCGTGAAAAATGCCAGCTACCTGTTTTTAGGCGTACTTTAATAAGCCTCGCTGTTTTTTCTTTTTTAGCAAGCTACTGTGTGTGTTTCTTCTTTTTCTAAATAGTGTTGTTGTAATCTGTCCGTATCACGGCGACTTCGGTATTTCCTCAGATCAAAGCCGAATGCCATGAATAACAGTTCCTTTTCTACACTTTCTTTTCCCTTATGTCTCACTCGGCGGTATTCGTAGTTTCCCTTTACCGTTCCAAACGCTCCTTCTATCTGTATGGATCGGTTAATCCGCAACTGGATTCCTTTTTTACTTTGAATGAACTTGTAGTCTTTGTCCAATAAGGATTGGTAGTAAGGATTGTACTGTATCATTTTATTCTGTTTCGGTTTCTTTCCTGTCCGGGTCGGCTGGCATTGATTCCGTTTTCCACAATACTGACAGTTTTCACATTGGTATGTTCGTACGGTCCGTTCATATCCGCTGTCCCTATCACGCTGCTTTTTTTCCGTTACGAAATGCAGCTTCCTTCCTTTGGCACAGGTATAGGTATCGCTGTCTGCGTCATAGACCATATTGCTTCGGTGCCCGATTTTTTTCTTGAAGGCTGATGTCTTCCGGTATTCATACTCCCGTGGTTTGATGCATACCGTGCTTCCTTTCTTTTCTATCCAGTCCATGTTTTCTTCACTGTCATACCCGGCATCCGCCACAATATGATCTGCTAGTCTTCCATACCCTGATTCCAAGGCTGTCAAGAACGGGATCAAGGTCCGGGTATCCGTTGGATTCGGGAATAGGCCCAGTCCGATAATATATTCAGACTGTACCGCTAGTTGAAGATTGTAGGCCGGTTTCAGCTGCCCATTTTTCATGTGGTCTTCTTTCATGCGCATAAACGTAGCGTCGGGATCCGTCTTGGAATAACTGTTCCGTGTACCCATTACGGTCAGGTGGGCATCATATTCTTGTTGTTTCTCCCGGATGGCTGCTACCTGTTCAAACAGTTTTTGTTCTGCTGTTTTTCAATGGCCAGACCCTTGCACAAACGTGATGCCGTTTCCCTGGCATACGTCTACAACAGACCGGAGTAATTCATCGTCATCCAGAATAAAGATATCCATGCCCGTGAAAGCCAGCATCTGTTCCTGGATTTGCCGCCGTTTTTCCTTTAGCTTAGCAATCCCTTTTTCTACTCGCTTGCGCCAGACAAACGTATAGCGGTTCGCATTAGCTTCCATCTTAGTCCCATCAATATACCATTCGGTAAAATCTACGGAATCCAGCAAAGACAACTGATGCACAAACTGGACAAACAACTGGCGGAGTACGGCTATGGGAATCCGATGGAAGAAACGGCCAAACGTCATGTGGCTGGGCGCTAGATAGCCTTCCAGCAGCCACATATATTCTATATTGACACGGCATTGTTCGCTGATGCTGCGCAGGGAATACACGCCCTGGGCTGCAGCGAAAACCATCACTTTGAACAAGATTTTGGGAGGTACCTTAGGATTTCTGCCTTTAACAGAGTAGAGATGCTGTAATGCTGAATAATCCAACCTTTCCAATAATGCATCTACGATACAAACCAACCGATCTTGTTCTAGTGAAATGCCATAATCCAATGGCAAAACGAGTTGCCTCGGAGTGTAAGTTTTGGTATACTTTACGTGGTTGATTTTGTTTAGCATACAATAATTATACCAGCAAAAGAGGCCCTTTGGGGCCTCTTTTGCTTAAAAAAATGGGCTCAGATAACTGAGTCCATTTTTTTCGATGAGGCTATTATGTTACAGCCCCTTTTTAGCAGGTTTTAAATTTATTTTATACTGTAGGGGTCGCCACGTGGGCGACCCGTTAGGGCTTTGGAGATTTGCGTGAGCGGGCGCCCCACGTGGGCGACCCTGCAAATAAATATCAGTCCTTTCGATATTGCGCTACGAAGCGGGCCATACGTTTCAGGGCTTCCTGGATGGTGTCCATGCTGGCGGCGTAGGAGATGCGGACGAAGCCTTCGCCCTGGTCGCCAAAGGCCGTGCCCGGGACGACGGCGACTTTTTCTTCCTGGACCAGTTTTTCGCAGAATTCCGCCGACGTCATGCCCGTGCAGCGGATGTCCGGGAAGATGTAGAAGGCGCCTTTCGGTTCAAAGACGGGCAGCCCCATGTCGCACAGACCCTTGTAGATGACCTTGCGGCGGCGGTCGTATTCCTGACGCATGGCTTCGACGTCGTCGTCACATTCCTTGAGGGCCGTAATGCCGCCGACCTGAGCCGTCGTATTGGCACACATGATGGCGTACTGATGGAGCTTCAAAATCGGTGCCAGGCCTTCCCGCGGTGCACAGACGTAGCCCAGGCGCATACCCGTCATGGCATAGGCCTTGGAAAAGCCGTTGAAGATGACCGTCCGTTCACGCATGCCCGGCAATTTGGCGAAGGACGTGAACTTGGCATCGCCGTACATGAGTTCACAGTAGATTTCATCGGACAAGACGATGAGATCGTGTTCTTCGGCAAATTTGGCAATAGGCATCAATTCTTCTGCCGACATGACGGTCCCCGTCGGGTTGTTCGGATAGCCGATGACGATGGCTTTCGTCTTCGGCGTGATGACCTTTTCCAAAGCTTCGACAGTCAGTTTGAAATCGTGTTCCGGATAGGTCGGCACGAAGACCGGCGTCCCGCCAGCCAGTTCGACAGACGCCGGATAGGCAACGTAAGCCGGGTCGGGGATGATGACTTCATCGCCCGGTTCGGTAATGGCCAGGAGGGCCATGGCCAGGCCTTCGGAAACGCCGACAGTGACCAGGATTTCATCTTTAGGGTCATAATGGACACCATAGCGTTGTTCAAAATGATGGCTAATGGCTTCACGGAGCTCCATCATGCCTGAATTCCCGGTATAACTCGTTTCCTTGGCATCAAGGCTGGCTTTCATAGCTGCCAGTACCTTGTCCGGTGCGGCAAAGTCCGGTTCTCCGATACTCAGGGACAAGACCCCTTTGACCTGGGCTGCAATATCGAAGAACTTGCGGATACCCGAGGGTTTGATGGCCTTAACGTTGGCCGCCGTTTTATCATTCCAATTCATAATAACACACCGCCTTTTTATGATTATTTTGCATTTATATATGCGTATATCTTATATACAGTATACCACTTGCAACAAAATCATGGAAGAGGAAAAAAGGGCTTGTCGCACAGCGACAAGCCCTTTTTTCTTGTAGGGGCGCCCACGTGGGGCGCCCGTTCACGCAAAATCTGTTTTACAAGTATCCTACATATACCTGTGGGCTCGCCACGTGCGAGCCCCTACAGATAATGATAACGTTTTTTCGCCCCTCTACCGCGATCCGTTTCAGCCTGACAGATGACTCTGGCGGGCCGCCCTTTGGGCGTCCCCTACGAACTGCGGCCTGCGAACTGCCTATCCCTACGGTTTATCGAAGAGGTATTCTTCGCGGCCGACGACTTTGCCGTTCTTCATGTAGACGCGGGGGACACGGCGCGAGATGTTGCACATGATTTCGTAGTTGATGGTGCCACAGACTGCGGCGATTTCTTCGATGGGGATGAAGCTGTCGCCCTGGCGGCCGAAGAGGACGACTTCGTCACCGGCGTGGACGTTGGCTTCGCCGCTGACGTCGATCATGCACTGGTCCATGCAGATGGCACCGACCTGGGGGACGCGGTGGCCATGGTAAAGGACGTCGACTTTCCCCGACAGGATGCGCGAATAACCATCGGCATAGCCGACGGGCAGGGTCGCGATTTTCCGGCGCGACGGAGTTTTATAATGGCGGCCATAGCTGACGGTCGCGCCGGCGTCGATGAGCTTGACATGGGCGATGCAGCAGCGCAGGGACATGACGGGCCGCAGGTCATAAGGCTTGATGTCGATTTCCGGCGACGGTTCACAGCCGTACATGATGATGCCCGGCCGGACCATGTCGCAGTAGTATTCGGGCAGTTCCAGGACGGCCGCACTGTTGCAGCAATGGCGCAGGGCGATGTGGATGCCTTCTTCTTCCATGCGCTTGCACATCCAGCGGAAATGGCCGTACTGTTCGCGCGTAAACGTCTTGTCTTTCATGTCGGAAACGGCAAAATGGGTGAACATGCCGCGGATTTCGATATTCGGCAGGGCTGCGATGGTCTTGATTTCCGAGACGCTGAATTCATTGACCTGGAATCCGACGCGGCTCATGCCCGTATCGACGGCGATATGGACGCGCAGGGTCTTGCCCAGGCGCCGGGCTTCCTGGGAGAAGAATTCGGCGTTCTTCAAGTTGAAGACAGCCGGTTCGATGTCATACGTCAGGAGTTCTTCTGTCCGCCGGGCGTCGGTATGCCCGAGGATGAAGATTTCGTTGTCGATATGCGCATAGCGGCGGAGCTCGACGGCTTCGTCCAGGCTGGACACGGCAAAGCAGTCGGCGCCGTTTTCGGCAAAGGTCTTGGCCAGTTCGACACTGCCGTGGCCGTAGGCATTGGCCTTGACGACGGCGGCGATCTTAACATCCGGCCCGACGTGCTTGCGTATCTGGCGCATATTATGAGCCGCTGCGTCGAGGTCGATCTGGGCCCAGACGGCACGGCGTGTAAAATTCATGGTACTTTCATATGCATTCATCATTATCTCGCCTTCCCATTTGGAATGTTACTATATTTCATAATCATAGCACAGCCCTTATAGGCCGTCAATCAATCGGCACAGGCCGTCCATGACATTTTCTTCCCAAATATAGTTGCAGCTGAAGCGGCCGGCACTGCGCAGGTCGTCATCTTCGGCCAGGGCCTCGCCATTCATGACGTAGGCAAAGCCGCTGCCCGTCCCGAGCCGGACGAAGAGGCCTGACAAGAGGCCAAAGGCCTGGCCCGTGTGGCCCCATAAATCGACGGCCTTCGTGCGGCAACAGCGGGCCGCCCCCGTGCCGTCGACGAAGAATTCGCCCAGGCCATAGGTGAGCAGGGTCTGGCCACACGTATCGCCATTGTGGCCGTCATAGACCCACTGAGGGCTGAACATGGCCTGCAGCGACGACGGCGCCAGGACCGGCCGGTCCTGATAGCGGCCGCCCTGAATCATCATGGCCAGGACGTGGCCCAGTTCCTCCAGAGACAGGCGCAGGCCGCCTTGCGGTGAAAAGATCGTCGCATTGGTCCCAGGCCGGTACGCAGCCAGGTCGTAAGTCTGGCAGACGTCCTGGGCATAGGGATTCTGCAAGGCCAGGGCTTCGCGCTCCGGCTGGACGCCGCCAAAATCGTCGATAGTCCCCTGCCAGGGGCCCTGTTCATCCCAGCGGCCCTGACTATCCCGTTTGAGATAGACCGTCCCCAATTTGGCGAATTCAGCCGCTTCCAGATTGCCCGGCACATAGTCGGCCCGGCAGTCCAGGGCGGCCAGGATATGCGCTTTCTGATACCTATCGAAGCGCTGGCCCGTCACGGCTTCGATGACCGTCCCCAAAAGGCCGTAATTGAGGTTACAATAAGTAAAATAAATACCCGGTGCCTGCCCGGCCGGGGCAAAATGGGCGCCGTCTTCCCAATAGGGACTACCTGGCGTAAAGAAGGCCTTGACACGGACCGACGGCGGAATGCTGTAAACCCTGCCGTCGCGCAGGCCCGACGTATGCGAAGCCAGCATACGAAGCGTAATGGGCACGTCAGGGTAAGACGGATGGCTCAGGCGAAAGCCCAGGTACTGGCTGACATCGTCGTCCAGGGACAGCTTCCCCGCTTCGGCGAGCTCCATGAGGGTAAAGACCGTGAACATCTTGGAGACAGATGCCATGCGGAAACGGCTGTCCACCGTCATCGGCCAGGACCGCTCCCCGTCCACGCGGCGGACGCCGGCGGCAAAACGGTAGACCTCACGCCCATCGGCATAGGCCAGGACGGCCAGGCCGGGCACACCGGTCCCGGTATCGCCAATAAGGGAGGCAAAATAAGCATCCCAGTCAGTTCGATTCATAATAGCTCCTTTCGGGTGTGGAAAAGGCGCTGTCTATGAAGACAGCGCCTTTTAGTGGTTAGTGGTTAGTGCGTAGGGGCCGTCCCAAAGGGCGGCCCGGCTCTCCTGTTAGGAGAGCTGTCAGCACAGCTGACTGGGAGGTCAACCTCTCCGGCCCTCCGGGCCACCTCCCCTATTAGGGGAGGCTTTCACGAAACACGAACTACAAACTTTTCTTACCCATTATAATTTTCCGGATAGATGGTGATATCGTAGTGGTTCTTGTCCCATTCGTGGGTAATCTGATGCTTGTACGGCGACAGGGCGTTGATGAGGACTTCATAAGCCTTGGTGCCCTGATAGATGCCGTCGTCGGAGATGTCGACTTTATAGCCATTTTCGTGGGAATAGATGCCGCTGGCATGGTAGCCGCTTTCCGCACCGCCGGTGATGACGAAGGAAATGCCAGCCTGACGGGCTTCGGTATTCAGATGATCCAGGAAAGCGATGGTCGAGCTCTGGAAATGAGCCGTATCGGTCGTCCAGTTGCTGTCCCACGGCGTATCCATACCTTCCGTGCTGCTCCATTTGTGCAGGTTGCTCTTGCCGAAATCACGGCGGTATGCGTAGGCATCGGCAATAGCTGCATCATAGGAGTCGTGCTGATACTGATACTGGTATTGGTATTGGTCTTCATATTTCTGACGGTTCCAGGCCGTAACCGGTGTCGCCATGTGCTGCGATTCAGCATAATGGTACTTGACCGTATCCGGCGTAATCGTACCGGGATTATCAATATTGGCAAAAGCCGAGGCCGGAATCAGGGCATGGACGCGATCCCGAAGGCGGTCACCGATTTTGTCAGAATTATTCGTTGTGGTAGTGTTCGTTTTCTTCTTGGCTTTGTCTTGTTCCTGGACCTGTGCCATAACGGCAACGGCCGGAGATACCGTTTCCGATTCCTTGACCTGTGCTGCCGAAGCAGTGACAGTTCCCATAAGACAGCAAAGAAACAGGATTGCGATGATAGACTTCTTCATTGAATTCCCCCTTAAAATACTGAAATTATGTGTATGACATTCGGTTATTTTCACGAACAGCGTTTCAATTATAACATATTCAGGGGAATTTGAAAAGTCCTGCTACGAACCCAGGAGCTGACGCTGTTCCATTTCCTGGGCTGCCGCCTCATCCTGGTCGGCCTTCTTCGTGTCTCCTAATTTGCGCCAGACCTGGCTGCGCAGCTTGTAGCCATCTTCATAGGGCTTGACGGCCAAAGCCTGTGTCAAATACTGTACGGCCCGCGGATAATCGCCCTGGTCCATGGCCAGCTGGCCCAGGCTGTCGTAGACGGCCAATTTATCGCTGTCATCCGTGGCCAGGCGGACCGATTGGTCATAGTCTTTTTTAGCCAAATCGAAACGCTTCAAATGGCGGTAACATTCGCCGCGGTTATTGTAATCCATAGCCGTTTCCTTCAAAGCCAGGGCTTTCGTCAAGTCGGCAATGGCCAACTCGTCCTGGCCCGTCTGGGCGTAGACCAGGCCCCGTTCGGAATAGACCCGGCTGTCGTTGGGATGGCGTTTCACCGCTTCATTGAGCAGTGCCAGGGCCTGGTCGTATAGTCCGGCTTCTTCGGCGACGGAACCGGCCAGGAAGTAATCGCCGCGGTGCATGAATTCATACATGACGCCGATACGGCGGCTCAGGTCAGCCATTTTCTTGTCGCCCTTATTATCATAGATCAGGCTTTCGAGGATATAGTTCTGAGGAAAGGCCGGAGCCAGCTTTTCCCCCTGTTTGACGTCATCCAGGGCCTTGTCATACGATTCGATGGCCGTATAGGCCCGGGCCCGGTTGAAATACATCAGTCCCTGCAAAGGATCGCCCTTCTGGCTCAAGGCCAGGGCCTTCGTATAGTCATTGACGGCCAGCGGGTATTCTTTGCGCTGTTCGTAAATGGCGCCGCGGTTGAAATAATGGAAGGCCGTGCCCGGTTCCAGGGAAATGGCTTTATCGCAATCGGCCAGGGCTTCGTCATTCCGTCCGAGGAGGCTGTAAATCGTGCTGCGGCGGTCGTAAGCATCGGCATCATCGGGATGTTCTGCAATCTGGCCGTTGACGATCTGAAGGGCTTTCTCATAATCCTTGGCGCGGACAGCCTGCAAGAGTTCACTTTCCCCGTGGGTCTGCAAAGCAAGGGCCCCTTGGCCATCGCCTTTCGCCAGGGTCACATCGTCCGCCAGGGACAGGCAGGGAACGGCCAAAAAGCAGGAAATCAGCCCGGCTAATATGCACTGTTTCAATCGGTTCATAAGAATCCCCCTATCTCTCGAATTTTGCTTTACCTTATAAGATTCGACATAAGATTCGACATAGCCCCGCCAAATTCCTGCCAAAAGACAAAAAGTAATATGGTATAATGAAGAAAAAAAACGAATGAGGTGAGCAATTTGTTTGAAAAAGAATATGAAGCGTCAGCCCATGGCGCCGCTGCCAAGGTCCGCTTCCTGGAGGAAAATCCCCTGGGCTATGTCATGGTGTCCCTCCTGGGCGGCGCTTATCTCGGCTTCGGCGTCCTTCTGACCTATGCCATCGAAAGCTACCTCGGACCGCAGCCATCGGTCCATATCATCATGGGCCTTTCTTTCGGCGTCGCCCTCAGCCTGGTCATCATAGCCGGCGCGGAAATGTTCACCGGTGACGCCTTCATCCTCTATAACGGCCTGCGGCGCAAGACCGTGACCGCCGGAGACGTCGTGAAGCTCCTGGTCGTCTGTTATCTCGGCAACTGGCTCGGCGCCCTCATCCTGTCGGTCATCTTCTATGGCACAGGCCTCGATACGGGAGCCATGGCCCCTCATCCGGATACCATCAACGTGGCTCATTATTTCTACAACTTATGCTTCGTCACGGCCGGCAACGTAGCCGGTGCCATCTTCTTCGTATCCATCCCCTACGGCCTCGCGTCGCGGCACCGAGCGTAAGAGGCAGTTTTTATAATTATACCAGCCCCGTCCCCCCTCTCCATCGCCAGGGCCGTCATTTATCCAGTCAAAACATTGCCGGCTTCCCTATTCAATGCTAAAATGGAAGAAATACAACCCAAAAAGGAGGCCTCATAAAAATGTTTAAGTATACAGAACCTCAAAAACGGCTCATAACCCTGGCCCTGGCCGGGCTGGTATGGATAGGAGGCAATGCCATGGCGATGAATGTAGATGTGGACTCGGCTACGAAAGATATGCCGGGAAAAGTAGAAAGTACGGTGTTATCCGTACCGGTAAAGACGCCGATGATCAATCAGATTTCCGACGTCGTATACGAACAGGTCCCGATGCGGGGCTACCCCAACGTGGCCATGAAAATGGACATCCTGCAGCCGAAATCGGACACGAAACAGCCTGCCATCGTTTACGTCACGGGCGGCGGCTTCATCAATGCCAATAAGGACAACGGCATACAACTCCGCATGCGCCTGGCAGAAGCCGGCTACGTCGTCGCTTCCATCCAGTACCGCGTGGCACCTACGGCCCGCTTCCCGGAACCCCTGGAAGATGTGAAGGCCTCTATCCGCTATTTGAAAGCCCATGCAGACCAATTCGGCATCGACCCGGAACGAATCGGCATCATCGGTGGCAGTGCCGGCGGCTACCTCACGGCCATGGCCGCGACGACCAGCGGCACGACGACCTTTGACAAAGGCGATAATCTCCAGGTCGGGAGCGACGTAAAAGCAGCCGTAGACCTCTATGGCCTCTCTGACCTCACCCGCATCGGCGACGACTACAGTGAATCCGTGAAAAAAGCCCACCAGTCGCCTGGCGCCACGGAAGCCCTTTGGGTGAACGGCTCTGCCGTATTCGGCGGCCAGGACGGCGGCATCCTGGCCAATCCGGAAGGCGCCAAAAAGGCCAACCCCATCACTTACATTTCCAAAACCAGTGCGCCTATGCTGCTCATGCACGGCACGAAGGACACCGTCGTCTCCCCGAGCCAGACGGACCTGCTCTTCCAGGCCCTCCAGAAACATAACATCCCCTCGAAACGCTATCTGGTAGAAGGAGCGGCCCACGGCGGCGTCTACTGGAACCAAAAAGAAGTCCTCGACATCATCACCGCTTTCTTCGACTCGTATTTGAAAAAATAAACAAATTTCTAAAAAAAATCACCTGTCCCAAAGATGTTGATCAATCCTTGAGGCAGGTGATTTTCCTTATATTCAGACCTGTTCGGCGTATTCCGGGAAGGCGATGGAGTTTTCCTTGAAGATGTGGATGAAGATGTCGTCAAAGAGCTGTTCCATGACAACATACGTCTGGCGGAAAGTCGGGCAAGCATCTTCTGGCGGCGTGAAGTTATCCGTCAGTGCCTGGATTTCTTTGATGACGTCGCCGGCGCCGGTGTGTTCTGCTTCCAAGTCCTGGATAAGTGCCAGCGTCTGGCTGTCCGGAAGCGGATGCTGGCGCATCAGCGGGAAGACGAGCTGTTCTTCCTTGGCGAAATGCTCTTCCAGTTCTGCCTTCAGGCCGGCATAAAGATGGTGAAGGCGCGTGAGCATTTTACCATGATGCGGATAATGGACGATGAGGATCTTGTTGAGAAGTTCTTCCGTTTCAGCCATGAGTCTGCGGTCTGTAACGTGATGCGTCGCTTCCAGGTCGTCAAGCATTTCCGTGACTGCAAGCGTTTTGAACGCTTCAATATCGCCATGTACGTCCCGCTGCGCAGCCTTTCTTTCTGCGGCCTGATTGAGCTCGGCCAGGAATTTATCTACGTCCAGGCCCTTTTCGCGGACAGCCGTAGCGATGGGGTCATGGCCGCCGCAGCAGTAATCGAGATGCAGACCATTCAGGAACCCAATCGTATTCGGATAAGCTTTTACAACGTCAGCTAACGTCATGTCTTTGGTAATCATAGTATCGCTTCCTTTTCTCGTATGAATCTATTTTTATGAGTCAGTTTCTCAAGACATCTTGAGTATATCAGATACTGCCGGAGTCATCCGTAGCATTTGCAACGTAAAAAAATTCTCATACCTCGTCTACCCGGCCTCGAAACGGGGCGGCGAACTCTATGACCACATAGAAAAAGGCCGCATCGGATTTGAAGATTTGAAACGGCAGCAGCTCTTTCACGACCAGATATTTCAGCCGTCCTTTATTTCTTTTATAAATGAAATCAGCTTCGTCGAAATATATCGGTATTTCACTCCACGCACCCGTGAAGGGTGCGACAACGCATTTTCTTATTATGCATTTACGTCATATCAAATTTCAATCCACACGCTCATGGAATCCATCAGCGAGACGGGTATATTATAGCATAAAAAAAGGCTTGTCGCACGTGCGACAAGCCCTGGACGGTGTCAACATATTGTGAGAATTTTTTTGAATGACAAGTTGAACCTCTCCCGTTTATAGAAGCGGGAGATTCTTGAGAAGGTTGCTGTTTAAGTTTCCTCCTGAAATC
>ERZ1023663.571-NODE-571-length-11637-cov-6.175531_pt1 | contig 11637 bp, 11 predicted proteins | sample MGYA00380340_ERZ1023663 | MGnify/ENA primary metagenome ERZ1023663 (study PRJEB33179, sample SAMN07448982) | human gut metagenome | biome: Human-gut; feature: Human associated habitat; material: Faeces | host: Homo sapiens | place: India: Bhopal | collected... | reverse complement strand
AATATCCGCACGACCGACGCAGGCAATAAGCGCCGTTTTGTCGTTATTATATTTATAGTAAAGTTTATGGAATTTTTCGCTTTCAAGCGTACCCTTGGTTGCCATTACAAGCGTAAAGCCGTCGGGATTTTGGTCATACACCATTTTATATGCCGGCTCAATTGCAATTATCGGCAGAGAATATTTTTCCCTAAGATAAGCCGAAGCCTTGGCAGAAGCCGTATTGCACGCAATAACTATTGCCTTGCAGCCGTAATTTTTAATAAGAAACGAAACGATTTTATCGCAGCGCTCAATAATTTCACTGTCACCTTTATCGCCGTAGGGGCAATTTGCAGAATCGCTGAAAAACACATAGTTTTCATTCGGCAAAACGGAAAGACTTTTTATAAGCACAGTGCTTCCGCCTATTCCCGAATCAAGAAAGCCGATAGGGGCGCTATTTTTCATCACTTTTGACCACCTTAATGCTTTTATCTGCTTTAATTCTCGGAATCATAACTTCTCTGCCACAGCCTGTGCACCTGAGCTTATAGTCAACTCCGAGCCTTGTTATTTCAAATTCCTTTGAGCCGCAAGGGTGCGCTTTTTTCATCACAACAATGTCACCGAGTTTGAGTTGCATATTTTTCACCTTATATAAATTAAAGATACTATATTATTAATTATTTAAAACATTATATCACTATCGCCTATTATTTACAACAAAATATTATCATAAAACGGCGCTTATTTGAATATAAATATAACTACAAGACTATCGAAAAGAGTGAAACAAATGGAATTTTATCCGGAGGGTTGCCGCAAGAGCCTTGCAAAAACCTTTGAAAGCGTTGAAGAAATAAAAAACGCTATGATGAAAAACGAAATAATCGAGGGCAAGGTACTGCTTTGCGACAGGGAGCATAATTTACATATTGACTTAGGCGCAATAAGAGGCATCATTCAACGAGAGGAGGGTGCGCTCGGAATAGATGACGGAACAGTCAGGGATATTGCGCTCATTTCCAAGGTCGGAAAAAACGTATGCTTTAACATTATGGGCTTTCAGCGTGACGTTTTCGGCAACACGTGCGCCGTACTTTCAAGAAAAAACGTACAAAAAAGGTGTAAGGAAGAATTTTTGGATAATTTGGCGCTCGGAGACATCATTGACGCAAAAGTCACTCATCTTGAAAAATTCGGCGCTTTTATTGATATCGGCGCAGGAATAAATGCACTTATTCCCATTGATATGCTGTCTGTTTCAAGAATAAGTCACCCACGGCAGAGGCTAAGCGAAGGGCAAAAAATAAAGGTTGTTTTGCGCAAAAGAGAGGGCGACAAGCTGACATTTTCACTAAAAGAACTTCTCGGCACGTGGGAGGAAAACGCAGAACTTTTCACTCCGGGCGAAACGGTGACAGGAGTTATAAGAAGCATTGAGGATTACGGCGTATTCATTGAACTTATGCCTAATTTGGCAGGGCTTGCCGAGCTTGAGGACGGCTTGTTTGAGGGGCAAAGCGTAGCGGTTTACATTAAATCAATAATTAAGCAGAAAATGAAAATCAAGCTTATAATTGTTGAGGCTTACGACTATGACGAAAAGGGCAAAGAGCTTGTGTATTTCAATAACGACAGCCATATATCATATTGGCTGTATTCCCCAAAAGACAGCGCAAAGCTGATTGAAACGGATTTTAATGAAATTTAAGGTTTCGACGAAGCAGTTAGAAGCAGTTATAAATTAACTGTTGATTTATTTTCTCTGTTTCTGTATAATATTTAAGTACAAACGGTTGTACGTGGGTACAGCCGTTTTTATTTTGTATTATTTTGGAGAGGGAATATGTATAAGGTAGGATTTGACAATAATAAATATTTGCAAATGCAAAGAGAAAGAATCAAGGAGAGGATAAACGAATTCGGCGGAAAGCTTTATCTTGAATTCGGCGGAAAGCTCTTTGACGATTATCACGCATCAAGAGTTTTGCCGGGATTTCAGCCTGACAGCAAGCTTCAAATGCTTCTTCAGCTTAAAGAGCAGGCAGAAATAGTTATTGTTATCAGCGCAAACGATATTGAGAAAAACAAAATCAGGGGCGACCTCGGAATTACCTATTCAACAGACGTTTTAAGGCTTGTTAATGCGTTTGAGGGTATGGGGCTTATGGTAGGCAGCGTTGTGCTTACAAAATATGTTTCAACACCGAGAGTTAACGCCTTTGAGCAGAAGCTAAAGGACAGAGGTATTCCTTTTTATCACCACTATCTTATTGACGGATATCCTGCAAACATTTCTAAAATCGTAAGTGACGAAGGATACGGCAAAAACGATTATATCAAGACAAACCGTTCGCTCGTTGTAATCACCGCACCGGGTCCGGGAAGCGGTAAAATGGCTACCTGCTTATCACAGCTTTACCACGAAAACAAGCGTGGAATTAAGGCAGGATATGCAAAATTTGAAACATTCCCTATTTGGAACATTGCGCTCAAGCACCCTGTAAACATTGCTTATGAGGCGGCGACGGCTGACCTTAACGACGTCAATATGATTGACCCGTGGCACTTGGAGGCTTACGGCGAAACAACGGTAAACTACAACCGTGACGTTGAAATTTTCCCTGTATTAAAGGCGACGTTTGACAAAATTTACGGAAAATGCCCTTACAAATCGCCTACGGATATGGGCGTTAATATGGCAGGCAACTGTATTATTGATGACGAGGCGGTTAAAGAAGCGGCTAATCAGGAGATTATACGCAGATATTTCAATGCAAAATGCAACCAAATAAAGGGCAGAGCAAGCAAAGAGCAGATTTACAAGCTTGAACTTCTTATGACCAATGCCGGCTTATGCGTTGACGACAGAAAATGTGCGCTTGAGGCTACAAGGCTTGAAGAAAAAACAGGTGCGCCTGCTGCGGCAATTGAGCTTTCAGACGGAAAAACGGTCACCGGCAAAACATCTGCGCTTTTGGGCTGTGCTTCGGCTATGCTTTTAAATGCTTTAAAGGTGCTTGCGGGAATTGACGATGATGTTCTTCTTATCGCACCTGAGGTTATCAAGCCGATTCAAGAGCTTAAAATCAATCATTTGGGCAACAAAAACCCTCGACTTCATACAGACGAAACGCTTATTGCGCTTTCAATTTCGGCAGTGAATGACGAAAAAGCAAAGCTTGCGCTAAATCAGATTTCAAAGCTTAAAAATTGCGAAATGCATTCATCCGTTATGCTTGCGCAAGTTGACGAAAACGTGCTTAAAAAGCTCGGCATAAGGCTGACGTGTTCGTGCTGAAAAAAATTTGAAAAAATTAGAATTTCCTATTGAAATAGAAAATAAACTGCTTTATAATATATAAGTACAGACGGTTGTACCAGTGCGTACAGCCGTTTTTTATTTTAATTTTTTATCTTATTTTTACTTTCAGAGGTGATTTGATGAACAAAACGAAGTATATTTTCATTACCGGCGGCGTTGTATCGGGTCTTGGCAAGGGCATTACCGCAGCGTCACTCGGCAGACTTTTAAAATCACGTGGCTTAAAAGTTACGGCGCAAAAGCTTGACCCGTATCTTAACGTTGACCCCGGCACTATGAACCCCGTTCAGCACGGCGAAGTTTTCGTAACAGATGACGGTGCGGAAACCGACCTTGACCTCGGCCATTACGAAAGATTTATTGACGACAGCCTTTCGCAAAATTCAAACCTTACATCGGGCAGAGTTTATTGGAAGGTTATATCTGACGAAAGAAAGGGCGTTTACGGCGGACAAACAATTCAAATTCTTCCGCACGTAACAAACGAGATTAAGCGCTATATTAACAGAAATGCTGACACAGGAGCTGACGTTTGCCTTGTTGAAATCGGCGGTACGGTCGGCGATATCGAATCCCAGCCGTTTCTTGAAGCAATACGTCAATTTGCGGTTGAAGTCGGCAGAGAAAACTGCCTTTTCATTCACGTAACACTTGTTCCTTATCTTGCCGCTTCTGACGAGCTTAAGAGCAAGCCTACTCAGCACTCGGTTAAGGAAATGCTTTCTATCGGTATCAGCCCTGACATTATTGTTTGCAGAACGGAGCATCCGCTTACAGACGATATTAAAAATAAAATTGCGCTTTTCTGTAATGTTGACAAGGAATGTGTAATTGAAAACAACAACTGCGACATTCTTTATGCCGTGCCTATGATGCTTAAAGAGCAGCATATGGATGATGTTGTAATTAAAAAGCTCGGCATTGAATGTGGCGAGCGTGACCTTTCGGATTGGGAGCATATGCTTGAGGCTTTGAGAAATCCTAAGCAGACGGTTAAAATCGCAATGGTCGGCAAATATGTTGAACTTCACGACAGCTACATTTCGGTAAACGAGGCTTTAAAGCACGGCGGAATTGAAACGAGAAGTGCAATTGACATTGATTGGATTGACTCAGAAACACTTGAAGGCGACGTTGACCTTAACGAAATTTTGGGCGACGTTGACGGTATTCTTGTTCCGGGCGGTTTCGGCAGCAGAGGAATTGAGGGCAAGATTAACGCTTGCCAATATGCAAGAACTCACGGTATCCCTTATCTCGGCATTTGCCTTGGTATGCAAATTGCAATTATTGAATTTGCAAGGCACGTGCTTGGTATGAATGACGCTAATTCGGCTGAAATCAACCCTGAAACTCCGTACCCTGTTATTGACATTTTGCCGGAGCAAAAAGAAGTTACCGATATGGGCGGCACAATGCGCCTCGGTCAATATCCCTGCACTCTTAATCCGGAGTCAAAATCATACGAGCTTTACGGCGCATCTATGATTTATGAAAGACACAGGCACAGATATGAGGTCAACAACGATTACAGAAACGACCTTTTGAGCGGCGGAATGATTTTTGCCGGAACATCACCTGACAACCACATTGTTGAAATGGTTGAAATTCCGGAGCACCCATGGTTTGTTGCCTGCCAATTCCACCCTGAATTTAAGTCAAGGCCTAACAAGCCGCATCCTCTTTTCCGTGGATTTGTTACGGCAGCGGCAAAGCACAAAGAAAGTAAATAAGATTAAGATAATTTAAGGAGAAACGTTAATTTGACGCTTCTCCTTTTTGTTTTTCTTAATAACTAATATCTTTTATCACCCTTGCATATATATTAGCGGTGATAAAATGAAGCTTATTAAAAATAAAAAAACGGAAAAAGAAAACAAAAGTCCGCTTGACTATTACTTCGGAAAGCCGAGAATTGAAATGGCAGGGAGCGAATGTCTTGTTGACGGGCTTGAAAAAATAATAGAATATTCAAACACAAAAATCACCGTGTCGCTCGGAAGTCAGGAAATCACTTTTTGGGGCGACGACTTGAAAATAAATTCTTTTACACGTGAGGGCGCAGTGGTGCAGGGCAATATAACGTCAATGGAGTTTTCATCTTGATTAAGCTTTTTCGTTTTCTTTTGGGATATGTTGAATTTGAGTTTATAAACGGTTTTAGCGAGGGTTTCATAAACGACTGTTTTGAAAAGGAAATACTTATTCAAAACATTACGCTTTGCGAAAACGGTTTTAATGCAATTTGCAGAATAAGCACGTATAAACAACTGCACAAAATCGCACTTAAAAACGGCGGTAAGGTAAAAATTTTAAAAAAGCACGGCTTACCGTTTTTCCTTGCACCGCTAAACGAACGAACAGGTTTTATTTTGGGCGCTGTTTTATTTGCTTTTATTCTCTCGTTTTTAAGTTCGTTTATCTGGAATGTTGAAATAAAAGGGTGCGACACTCTTAGCGAAGCCACAATTTCAACTTATCTTGAAAATCACAAATTCAAAAGCGGTGTTATGTGGAGCGCAGTTGACAGAAAATCAATTGCTTGGGATATGATGAGCGATTTTGACGATATTGCGTGGGTACATATCAACAGAAAAGGGACAACCGCCGTAGTTGAGATTAACGAAACAAGGAAAGAGATTGACGATATTGACGAATACAGCCTAAAAGGAATTAAAGCAATCAGAAAAGAAATAAGCGTTACCGCACAAAGACAGCAAAGCAAATTAAGCATTAGGCAGACAAAAAATTATTATACGCTTCGCTTTTTCTCGCTTGACATTCCGCTTTATTTCAAAATTAAAAAAGGCGATTTTGAAAAAACAAGCGATAAATATTTAAAAATCAAGGGCAAGGCGCTACCGATAGGATATACAATTACAAGCGAACAGGCAATAAGCGCTGTTAAATACGATTTAACAAACGACGAAATGGTAAACCTTGCAAGAAAAAAACTCTCAATCGAGGCTGAAAGAGAGCTTGACGGGTATGAAATTGTGAATGCCGATACCGAATATCAAATCAAAAACGACCAATGCGTTATGACGGGGTATTATATTGTCAGGTATGCGGATGATTAATGATTATAACAGACAGGCGACCAATGGTCGCCCCTACGGTATTGTATTTCATTAAGCAAATTCTATAATTAAATACAGAACTTGTGATTGCCTATTGTTTTGATTACCTGACGGGAATGCATAAAGGTGTCAGACGTTTTGGAGGCGTTGAAATAATAGATTGCGCCGCCTGACGGGTCCCAGCCGTTTAAAGCGTCGATTGCAGCTCTTTTGGAGGAGTCGGCAACGGCGGCGTACCAGTTTGAATCATTGACGCAGGAAAAAGCGCCCTTTTGATATACAACACCGCTTATCGAATCGGGAAAAGACGGGTGCTTCACTCGATTTAAAATAACTGCGCCGACTGCTACCTGCCCTTCATACGACTCTCCCCTTGCCTCGGCGCTTATTACCTTTGCCAAAAGCTCAACGTCGGAATTTGAATATTCGGTATTATTGGAGGACGAACCGCTTGAAAGCCCGAGATAAAGAAGCGTTGTTTTGCCGCAAATTCCGTCAGCTGTAATACCGCAGCTTTTTTGAAATGCTTTTACTGCGCTTTTAGTATTATTTCCGTAAATTCCGTCAACCGAACCGCCGTAAAAGCCGAGAGAGGAAAGCTTTTTTTGAATATTTTTTACCTCTTCGCCGCTTGAGCCGAGCTTTGACACAACATATTGGCTGTTTTGGGTATAATCGTAAATTTTATAAACCGAAAAGCCTATAAGCGAGCCTGTCACGATAATTGCGACAATTGCAAGCGCAATAATAAAATTACGAAATGCTTTATATACTGTCATATTGTTTCTCTCCTATACTAATAATGAAATAACAAAAGTTATTCCGCACCCTGCCATGGTGAAAAGCAACGACAAAAGCGCAGTTTTAATAATCTGCTTTTTTGTAAGCTTCAGCCTCGGCGGTTTTTGCTTTAATGCGGCAACCGCTTCCGCCTCTTTTTGCAATTTTTTTCTGTCTGTAGACTGATGTTCGGGCTTAACAAAAAATATTATTTTTTCAAAATACGGATTATCTGTATTTGTAACCTCTAAAATTTGCTTGCTTACACCCTTAATCATCTTTTTTCTCATTGCCTTTCACTCTAAATTTATACAATTAGTGTAGGAAAAAGATGTGGCAAATATACTAAAAAGTTTTTGTCGAATTTTGTTAATTCTTATAAAATTTTTTACTTGACAAGCTTTCAATATAACCAAAAGTATATTTAACCTTACAATTAAACCATTGTGGAAAACTCTGTGGAAAATGTTTAAAACTATGGCGAAAAGTACGCAGTTTAGGGGTTTTTCACTGTTGAAAACTCGTTTTAATGTTAAAATTTAAGAGTTTTCATAACTTTACACATAGTTTTCAACATTTTTGAAAGATCGAGATTAAACTAATATTTTTGTGTAATTTGCTATTTTTAACTTTCACTCTTGACAAAAAAATGTTATACTCTAAGTACGCATTTGTTACAAAAGTAATACAATTTTTCAAAATAGGTTGACAAGAGGACGTTATGGAAATTGAAATTAAAAACAACGATATAATTTTGCACGGTGTAAAATGCCTTGACCTTGAATTAACTCTCGATTGCGGTCAGGCTTTTCGCTGGGTTAAGGAAAAAGACGCAAGCTTCAGCGGTGTTGCAAGCGGTGTTTATCTCAACATAAGCAAAATCGGCGAAGATACTTTTTTGTTAAAGGACACAAGCGAAAACGATTTTGAAAATATTTGGAGAAAATATTTTGATTTTGACAGGGATTATGTTAAAATATGCGAAACGCTGAAGGAAGATAAGCTTTTAGCCTCAACGATTGACGAATATTACGGAATAAGAATACTTAATCAGGACAGTTGGGAGGCGCTTTGCTCGTTTGTTATAAGCCAGCAGAATAATATCAAAAGGATTAAAGGTATTATAGAAAGGCTTTGCGAAAAATACGGGCAAGAGGTTAAAAAAGGATTTTATTCTTTTCCGAGTGCAAAGAGGCTTTCAAAGCTTTCGGTTGAGGATTTTGAAGAACTCGGAACGGGATATAGGGCAAAATACCTTGAAAAACTTGCAAAAGGCGTTGCAAGCGGAGAAATTGACCTTGAAAAAATAAAAAATTTACCGCTTGATAAGGCAAGAAAAGAACTTTTAAACATTTACGGAGTAGGCATTAAGGTTGCAAACTGTGCGCTTCTTTTCGGCTTCGGCTTTTACGACGCATTCCCCGTTGACGTTTGGATGAAAAGGGTTATGGAATATTACCCCGACGGCTTGCCGAAATGCTTTGACGGTATCGGCGGAATAGCCCAGCAATATCTGTTTCATTGGGCAAGGAATAATTTGAAATAAATATAAAAGGATATATTAATTATGCAAAAGCTTTTTATAGACTTTGAGCCTGACGGTCAAGTTACATTAAATGAGGAGCAATCACGCCACATTGCAAAATCGCTTAGAATGAGAAAAGGCGATATGCTCACGCTTACAAGCGGCAACGGCAACGATTATGGCTGTATAATAGAAAATACAAACGGCGGACTTGTTACCCTTTCGGTTTGCTACAAGCAGGCAAACAACAGCGAGCCGAGCGTTAAGGTTACGCTTTATCAGGGTGTGCCGAAATCAAGCAAGCTTGAGGACGTTATTCAAAAATGCACCGAACTCGGAATATCGGCAATTTGCCCGACGCTTACAAACAGAAGTGTAAGCAGGCCTGACGAAAAAAGCGCAAAAAAGAAAAAGCAGAGATATGAAAAAATTGCGCTTGAGGCGGCTCAGCAAAGCGGACGTGGAATTGTGCCTGAAATTATGGATATGACCTCGCTTGAAAAAGCGGTAAAAAACGATGACAGCGAGCTGAAAATTCTTTTTTATGAGGGTGGCGGAGAAAGCCTTAAATCTATGATAAACCAAGACGTTAAAAGCGTTTCGATATATATCGGCCCTGAAGGTGGATTTGAGGAAAAAGAGGTTGAGCTGATTAAAGCCGCAGGAGGAAAAATTGCTTCCTTAGGCCCTCGCATTTTAAGAACGCAGACGGCACCGGTTGCGGCGCTTACCGCAATTATGCTGTTGAGCAATAATTTAGAATAGATTTTATAGACAAGTGTTCTATTTGACATTATCTGCTATTTAATGTAGAATACTCTGCAAGGAAGTGAAAATAATGAAACAATCATTTATTTGTCCGTGCTTTAATGAGGAAAATAACGTTATTGCGTTTGCAAAAGCGGTGCTTGACGCTTTTCCGAATACAAAAGACTACGAGCTTGTATTTATTAACGACGGCAGCCGTGACAACACGATAGGCTCACTTAAAAAGTTAAAAAAAGAAAGCACGCAAAATATTAAAATAATTAATTTTTCAAGAAATTTCGGCAAGGAGTCCGCTATGTATGCAGGGCTTCAAAACTGCAAGGGCGACTATATCACAATTATTGATACGGATTTGCAGCAAAGCCCGGAAATAGTAAAGGAAATGGTTGATATTTTAGAAAATGACGATGATATCGACTGCGTTTGTGCCTGCCAGGAAAACAGGCACGAAAGTTCATTTGCTAAATTTTGCAAAAAAAACTTTTACAAACTTGCCGACAAGTTTACCGAAACGCACTTTGTTGACGGCGCAAGCGATTTCAGAACATTTCGCAGCAGGGTTAAGGATGCCATTCTTTCAATGGGAGAATATTATCGCTTCAGCAAGGGCATTTTCAGTTGGGTAGGATTTAACACAAAATACATTCCTTACGTTGCAGAAGAAAGAAAAAGCGGAAAAAGCAGTTTTAATTTTTCCAAACTTTTGAAATACGGTCTTGACGGAATAGTCGCTTTTTCGACAATGCCGCTTAAAATTTCCGGCTATATCGGTGGACTGACGGTATTTTTAAGCCTTGTTTATGCAATAATTACCGTTATAAGAAAGCTTGTAAGCAACATTGCTGTTGACGGCTTTACTCAGCTTGTAATTCTCATTTCTTTTTTGGGTGGTATTCAGCTTTTCACAATCGGAATTATGGGTGAATATCTTGCCAAAAATTATATTGAAACAAAGAAACGACCGATTTATATTGCACGTGAAATCATAGATTATGATGAAAATGCGCAAATATAGACTAAATTGATTATTTGTTCACATATTTTTATTGATATTTATTTTTAAATGTTGTATAATAACTGCGTTAAGTGGTTAGATATTAACTGTGCCACTAACTAATTTTTCAAGTATGTAAGGAGATTTTTAAAATGCCATTAGTTACTACTACTGAAATGTTTAAAAAGGCATACGAAGGCGGCTATGCTATCGGTGCTTTCAACGTAAACAATATGGAAATTGTTCAGGGTATTACCCGTGCTGCAAAGAAGCTTAACGCTCCTGTTATTCTTCAATGCTCAGCAGGTGCAAGAAAGTATGCATCTCACGAATACCTTGTTGCTATGGTAAAGGCTGCAGCTGAGGAAACAGGTCTTCCAATCGCTCTTCACCTTGACCACGGCCCTGATTTTGAAACCTGCAAGGCTTGTATTGACGGCGGCTTTACTTCTGTTATGATTGACGGTTCTTCTCTTCCTTATGAGGAAAACGTTGCTCTTACAAAGAAGGTTGTTGAATATGCTCACGCTCACGGCGTAGTTGTTGAAGGCGAGCTTGGTACATTGGCAGGCGTTGAGGATGACGTTCAGGTTGACGCTGAAAACGCATCTTACACAAGACCTGAAGAAGTTTATGATTTCGTAACAAGAACAGGTGTTGACTCACTTGCTATCGCTATCGGCACAAGCCACGGCGCATACAAGTTTAAGCCTGGTCAAAAGCCACAGCTTCGTTTTGACATTCTTGAAGAAGTAGGCAAGAAGCTTCCGGGCTTCCCAATCGTTCTTCACGGTGCATCATCTGTAAACCAAGACCATATCAAGCTTATTAACAAGTTTGGCGGCGAAATGCCTGATGCTATCGGTATTCCAGAGGATATGCTTCGTAAGGCTGCATCTATGGCTGTTTGCAAGATTAATGTTGACTCTGATATCCGTATTGCAATGACAGCAGCTATCAGAGAGCATTTTGCAGAAAATCCGACTCACTTTGACCCACGTCAGTATCTCACTCCTGCAAGAAACCTTATTGAAGAGGTTGTTGCTCACAAGATTGACGTAGTATTCGGTTCAACAGGTCACGCAAACGACTAAAAATTGCGAATAAACGGTTATAACCGTGCCAAAATAGAAAAGGAATTAGAAATACGTATTTATCTACGTTTTTCTAATTCCTTTGT
>ERZ1023663.568-NODE-568-length-11707-cov-12.973223_pt1 | contig 11707 bp, 8 predicted proteins | sample MGYA00380340_ERZ1023663 | MGnify/ENA primary metagenome ERZ1023663 (study PRJEB33179, sample SAMN07448982) | human gut metagenome | biome: Human-gut; feature: Human associated habitat; material: Faeces | host: Homo sapiens | place: India: Bhopal | collected... | reverse complement strand
TGATAGCTGGCACGGATAAGCGCATTTCAATAATGCTTTTACGAACTCTTTTATGAACCCTACTGGTTCTTTTATGAACTCTTTTCCTGGTGTTAGGTTGATATTCCGGAGTAATGTCAGCCACCATAAATGCAGATACTAGATGATGAACACAGAACTATTGTCCGAACGCTTGCCAATCAGTCGAAACGAATCTGCCATATTCCTTAGGTCGATTTTGCCAACCTCAGATGGTTCTGTTACGAACTCAAAAATTGCCAATCACTTTGGAACAGAGAGTGAGAGAATTGCATTTGAACATCCTCCCACTCTTTATTCGTCATTTACCAAGAGACTTGAATACTTTTGCAATACACCGCTTTTTCTGTTCCATATTTGGATGAACATATAAATCCAAAGTTGTTGAAATATTAGAATGCCCTAACAATACACTAACGGTTTTGTAGTCACAGCCAGCTTCTATACAACGAGTGGCAAAACTATGACGAAGCCCATGATACTTTAATTTGGGAATACCCAACTTCGCCATTAATTTGCCGTAATAATTACGGTAGGTACGAGGTTCGGTTGGATATTCATCATTAGTCAAGACATAGAACTCTTCATTAACGACCTTCTTTAGTGGTTTTACCATTGCAAGAAGCTCCTTTGTCATAGGAATTTCCCGACATGAGTTTTGTGTCTTGGGAGTGTTGATAACCAACTCAGTATGTTTCTCAGTCCCATTAATAATGTAAATCCGTTCAATTGTACGATTGACTGTTATTGTTCCCTCAGAAACATTGATGTCACTCCATTTCAAAGCACAAACTTCCCCTATACGAAGTCCTGTACAAAGACTGATGTAAATACCTAGTCCGGCAAAGGAGAAATGATTTTGAATATGATTGAGTATTTTCTTGTGGTTGGCAACTGACAGTATTTCCAATTCTTTCGTTATTGAAGGAGACGGATATTTGATGTCCCACTCTTGATAATCCATCCATTCATTTTTCACACCGAATTTCATAACCATTTTCAGAACAATCAAAATGTCTTTTACGGATTTCACACTCAGCCCATTCTCAATTTTCCGCAAAACAAAGTCTTGCACAGCCTGTTCATAGAGTGTATAACTTTCTCCAAAGTTTGGAAGAATATGATTCTCCAAGATAAGCACATAAGCAGCCATTGTGGACTGCTTCACATAAGGTTGCTTGTACTCTTTCCATGCAACCGAGATTTCTCTAATTGTTTTTTGTCCCATAGTCGTATATTAATATGTTGTACATATAATTAGAGAATAATAAATCCCTAATGTTCCCCCTTTGAGATTTCCAGAGTTTAGTGGGGAGTGGAAATGTACGACTATCGGAAATATCGGAGATATAAAAAATGGACCTTTTGGAAGCGTACTACATGCTGAAGATTATGTCGAAAATGGAATACCAATAGTAACAACCGAGCATTTCAAAACGGGTTTAATGCCCTCTGACAAATTCGGAATACCACAAGTGTCTAACGAGGATTATATACGCTTAAAAGGATACAGACTTGAAACTAACGACATTGTGTTTTCTCGTGTCGGGTCAGTTGATATAAATGCCCATGTTGGTATTGAGCAAAATGGATGGTTATTCTCGGGTAGAGTTTTGAGAGTCCGCCCGAAGTATGATATTGATTCTCTGTTTCTACATTATGCGTTATCTACTGAAGCTGTCAAGCGAGATATTCGTAACCGTGCTGTGGGGCAAACTATGCCCTCAATAAATACACCGATACTTTCATCGACAACAATACAACTTCCAAAGGATCTTTTTGAACAAAAGAAAGTTGCCCATTTCCTCAGACTACTAGATGAACGCATAATAACTCAAAACAAAATCATTGAGGACTTGAAGAAACTAAAGTCTGCGATTTCAGAAAGACTTTTCAAAAGCGTAAAAGGTTTTACTGTTCTACTGTCTGATCTATGTGACATTGTTAAGGGTAAACAAATCAATGGGGAAAATCTCTCTGATAGTGGTAATTATTATGTAATGAATGGTGGTACAGAGCCATCTGGCTATTATGACAATTACAATGTAGAAGCCAGTACTATTTCAATAAGTGAGGGCGGAAACTCTTGTGGGTATGTACAATTCAACACCTCACCATTTTGGAGCGGTGGTCATTGTTATTCCATTCAAAACATTGCAGACAAGGTGGATAATATGTACTTGTACCATTATCTTAAATCGAATGAGGATGCCATAATGAAACTGCGTATAGGTTCTGGCTTACCCAATATTCAGAAGAAAGACTTGGCAATGTTCAAAATAATAGTACCAAAAATTGAGTGGCAAATAAAAATCTCAACTTTTCTGTCATCGCTTGAAAGAAAAGCCGAGATTGAAGAAAGAATACAGAATGTCATGCAGAAACAAAAGCTATATCTATTGCAACAGATGTTCATATAAACATCTGGGCAAGGAAATATTGCTTCTGCATGGTTAGCAATGTTAGTTTCCGCTGCTCATTAATGATGTACTCATCGTATGAGTGTAATATTTTTGCGACCAAAAGAATGTTATTGACATTCGAGGAATATGGTAATACATAGCTTTCTACATCCCCTTTGCCAATATTCATTTGGGCAGCACCTTGACCACAAGCAATCATACTATTTTCAAATCTTTGAGAAGATAAAATTTGATATAGAAACTCTTGATTTACATTTTTCGCAAGTTGTAACAAACCAACTCGTTGGTTGAGCAAATAGTCTCCATCCTTACAAAGAGAAACACGCCCAACATTACCCGTAAGAGAGATTAAAATATCTCCTTCTTTTAAAACTTGGTGGTCTTGTATATCGTTCGGCAAGTTGATTATGCAATTGTAATCTTCATCGTTTATATATCGCTCGCCAGACACATTTGTTATTGTGAGGATTTTCCATTTGCCCAGTGCATTATACTTGCCACTCTGGAATGCGTAACCATTTTTCAATGTCGCAATATTCGACAAGCATATAGTAGTTTCTAACAAATCTTTGCGTGCGAACAAATGTTTACTAATCGCAGACCTACAAACTTTACAATCCTTAATCAAAGGAATTGCACAGCATTGCATTAAAGAATCAACAAGTGGAAACACATATGTAAAACTTGGTGATATTTGTCAAATTACAACAGGGAAACTTGATGCAAATGCACAGGTAGATAATGGGATTTATCCATTTTTTACTTGTGCAGAACAACCATTCAAAATTGATAGCTTCGCTTTTGATACAGAAGCTTTACTAATCTCTGGAAATGGTGCTAATTTGGGATATATCAATTATTATAAGGGAAAGTTTAATGCTTATCAAAGGACTTATGTATTAGACTTGTTCTCCGAAAATATCCAATACATTAAATGGGCGTTAAAAGTACTGCTACCCAAAAGAATTGCAATAGAAAAGAGTTCAAGCAACACTCCTTATATAGTGCTATCAACTCTCACGGATTTAAGGTTGCCTATACCTTGTAAAAGTAAGCAAAGTTTCATCGCAAACCTAATGCAATCTTTGGAAAGAAAACTATCAAATCAAATCGCACAGTATGATTCCTATAATTATTTGAAGCAATACTTGCTCCGCCAGATGTTTATATGAACATTTGACGGAGTAGATACTGCTTTTGACCTATATAAAGATTTAATACTTTATGATTAATATCTATTTTGTCTTGAATTTTATCAAAAATAATTGCCTTCTGTTTTTGTTCAGAAATAGTGGGCAATGTTATTTTTAACTTTTCCAATGGAGTACGTACTATTTGCGGCTGTCCAGAGCCAGAAATAATACTATTGAAGTTATACGCAGAAAGATAATGATATAAATATCTCTTACACACCTTATCTTGATACTTATCTGTATTTATCACCATTGCATTTCCAGTTATCCAAGACATTGGTTTTGTATAATTTACCATACCACAAGTATTTCCACGGCAAGTTATACAAATTTGTTCCGTTTCATGATTGTAATCCTTATATTTGCCAATAATCCCATTTGCCCCATATACAAGAAAACCATCTTCTGTTAATTCTGTTGAAGATATTGTTTGCGGCTGATATATTTGTGCAATTTCGCTTAAATACACGTTATTGCCATAAACTCTTTGCATACAACATACTCTTAGTCCTTTGATTAAGGACTGCAGTTTCTCAATGATTTTGTTTTGGGTGTCAATACGATCATCAAGAAGTGATAATAATTTGGCTATTTTTTGTTGTTCGGGTAAAGTTGGATTGTAGGTTTTAATTGCTTTTAAATGTTCTCCGTATAGATGAACAATAGATACACCCTGCGCTACTCTTGCAATATCATATTTACGCTTACCATTCAACTGATAACTCATAAATGCACCATCGTATTGATGCAAGCTAATGACATTCAAATCACCTCCAAATAGAATATTATCAAATGGGACACATCGTGCAGTGGCAATATCAACGGCAGTTTCACCAGAGCAAGGAATGATTACATCATTAGCTTTACTCCTTTTAAGTTTAGAACCGTTAATATCAGTCTTACTTTCAACTTGCTTGATGATTTCGGATTTGTACTTAGTATATAATTCACCATATAGGATACATGGCTCGCCATCCTCAGAAAGTTGTTCTTTGGATATTCCAATTCCTTTTGACAAAGTAGCAATATTATCTAATTGCTCTGCTTTCCACTCCTCCGTAAACTCTGGAAATCTCAAAGGGGGAACATTAAGGTTCTTTGAACCTTTTATCTTCTCACACTCGGCAGAGCAAGCAACCTCGTTCTGCTCTCGCTCAATCGAAGATTTGAGGACTTTTTTATCTTTATTATCTATTGCCATAGTTGTCATTCTTTTGTAGGATTCAAATCAAATGGAAGCAATGGAGTTTCATCATTACCCTCATTAAAACGATCAAAATCAGATATGTATGATTTATCTTGAATCAGTTTATATTTTTCGTATTCTCTATAAGCCTTATCTCTTGCTTCTTCTTGTGTCACTTTCCCGGCTGTATCGCACAGCTCGTAATCCATCGTTGCAAGATATTGTTGAAGGAACTTTTTCCAATCATCCATAGTTGAAACAATATGACGTGAAGCACGTGATTCTGCCATATCAAGAAAGGCTGTTGTAATAAGATTCAGCTGGGACAATTCAGAATCTGACAAGTAATTTTTCGCGACGATGGTATCAGACTTTTGCACTCTTCCGTCAGGGGCTTTCTTCCATGTGGTAAGTCCCATATAAGGTTGCTCAGAATCGGCCCGCTGATAGATAATTTCCGCAGCTGTATGATGGGTAACAGCAAGGTGCATCATATTCTGTACCATCTTGAAGAACAACTTTGTATCTTCAGATTTCGGGTCGTAATCTGCACTACATTCTGCATAAATGTCAGTTATCTTTTGGTAATATCTGCGCTCTGAAGTACGTATCTCACGAATACGCTCAAGCAAATCGTCAAAATAGTCCTTTCCGAAATGTTTGCCTTGTTTCAGCCTCTCGTCATCAAGGGCATATCCTTTAATGATAAACTCTTTCAGCACTGAAGTTGCCCAAATGCGGAATTGAGTAGCTTGATAGCTGTTTACTCGATACCCCACCGCTACAATAGCATCGAGGTTGTAGAATAGCGACATACGCTCCACTTCCCGGTCTCCTTCTGTTTGAACTATCCCAATTCTTCGGATAGTTGCCTCTTTGGAAAGTTCTCCTGTTTCGTAAATTTGTCCGAGATGATAATTTATGGTTCTTACATCAACCCCAAACAAATCCGCCATTCTTTTTTGTGACATCCAGAATGTTTCGCTGTTGAAAATGACTTCTACCCGTGCTTCTCCTTGGGCTGTTTTATACAATAATATATTAGAACTTAGCGAATTATGCATAAATTCTGCCATTGAGACAGATTGCGAGAAAAAGTCTCGTGCCTGTTGAACAAGCAACTTTTTGCCATCAGCATTTTCCGCAATAATTATACATGCCATACGAGAAAGACGGAATATATTCACCTTGCGGAATGAACCGTTTCCAATCCTTACCATATCAACCGCTTGGTTGAAATGCTCGTCCACATTCATTCCTTTCTCTCCGGCTACCTTGATGGCTTTGTCTATGACCCGTTGGAATTTCCAATAAGCAGAATAGCCCATTGCACCACAAAGGTCACGGGAACTCCAGTATTTGTTCCCGTTTTCATCCTTGCGGCATATATTCTCAAATGAAGGTGTCATCTGAGATATGTTGTCATTTTCACCCATTGTTATTACTTTCTGAACTATTCTACAATGCCTAATTCTTTCAGGTACACTTCAATCTCTTTATCGAGTTCAGCACGTTTGGCTTCCAATTCCTTTATTTCTGCCATTACAGCTTTAATATCAATAGGTTCTTCCTCTTCAAAGGTATCAACATAACGAGGAATATTCAGATTGTAATCATTCTCGGCTATTTCTTGAAGAGAGGCAAGATGACTATACTTTTCTATTTCCTTACGGTCACGATAGGTCTCAACAATCTTTTGAATATGCTGTTCCCTAAGCTTGTTTTGTGTCTTGACCTTTTCAAACTCTTTGCTGGCATCAATGAAAAGGATATTATCATCCTCCTTGCGACATTTCTTGAATACAAGAATACAGGTCGGGATGCTCGTACCATAGAAAATATTGGCAGGCAAACCGATAATGGCATCCACATAGTTTTTCTTTTCTATGAGAAAACGACGGATCACTCCCTCTGCATTTCCTCGGAATAGTACACCATGCGGAGCAACACAAGCCATCGTACCACCTTCGTTCAAGTGGTAAATCATGTGCAGGATAAAAGCATAGTCGGCTGTCTTGCGTGGTGCAAGTCTTCCTGCCTTACTGAAACGGTCATCGGTATTGAATTTGTCGGCAGCACTCCATTCGGCAGAGAACGGAGGATTTGCTACAACAGCATCAAATTGGGTGTCGCCAAAGGCATCCCATTCAAGTGTATCACCGTTTTCTATCTTGAAATTGCTGAACTTAATGCCGTGAAGCAACATATTCATTCGAGCAAGATTGTAGGTTGTCGGATTCTTTTCCTGTCCGTAAATATCTACTGCATTGCCAATACTTGCAGCACGAAGCAACAACGAGCCGCTACCGCAAGTAGGGTCATAGACATTGCGCAAACGCTGATGTCCTATAGAGACGATTTCTGCCAAGATACGGCTGACTTCCTGCGGAGTATAGAATTCTCCGGCTTTCTTTCCGGCTCCTGCAGCAAACTGTGAAATCATATATTCGTAAGCATCACCCAATATATCAATCTCTTGCGATGCCTCTAATCCAAAATCTATATCGTCTAATGCAAGAAGCACATTACTAACGAGCGTATTTTTATCATCAGCTGTCTTGCCCAATTTGGGCGAAGCCAAGTCAATATCTGAGAACAAACCGCCAAAATCATCTTCGCTGTCCTGTCCCAAAGTACTGTCCTCGATACGCTTCAATGAGCGTTCAAGCATAGGTAAAATGTTTTCTTTTCGCTTGATAGCTTCAATTACTGACGAAAACAAAAATTTGGGCTCAATGAAATAACCGATATTCTCCAAGCATTGGTTCTTTGCTTCCTCTTGCAATTCAATAGCATCGGCATCGTCCGTTTCCCACAATTCCTTAAAGGTCACTTCGTCATCCGCTAAAGCATTGTTGGCATACTTTTCTATTTTCTCTGACAAGTATTTATAGAAGATGAAACCTAATGTAAAATACATAAAGTCGCTTGCCGACATATTGCCACGCAAACGATTTGCGACCTCCCAAAGCTGGTCACGGAGTTTCTGTTGTAATTCTTCGCTCATATTGTGTATTCTTTTCAAGAACGTATATAATTTAAAATGTCATTCTGAAATTTATCATCAGTTAAATTTAGATTACCGCTAATAAATGCCTTTTTATCTATTGATTGTAATGCCATAGATAAATCAGAATAAACATCAGACTCATCTATCATTTTTTTATTAAATATATCAGCATTATTCATATCATAAATATGTGTATTCAAACGATAAGATACTCCACCTGTGTCATTATCCACAATCTGATACAACTGAAATATCTCTTCTCCTACCTTTAATTCAAACAAAAGAGTGATATCTTCATTAGAATCCACAGGCAAACTAGACATAAAGAAATCATATAAACGTTCTATTATTCTAATATTGCGTCTTTCAATATCATCTTTTAACCAATCATTTTGAGATAATTTGGACAGGGATTGTACTTCCAGAATTTTAGATTCTTTATACCTATCTTTTTTCTTTCCAAAATAATTATTTCCTGCTTGAATATTTAATCTCTTTTCAAAAATAATTTTATTTCCAAGCATATTTAAATGTGTTTCTGCATCTGATTTTTCCCATCCATTATAATTAGTATCCTGCCAACTTTGTGGAAAAATATGTTCTATTTCAGATTTTCCAATAATCAGAGTTTGTTTATCATCAAAAAGATATGCGTTCAATAGCAGCAAAGACTTTGTGATTCTAGATGAAGAGAACGCATTTATTCTAGTCTTAAAATCATTAGGAATTTGATATCCAGCACAATCAATTTCTCCATTTCTCCATGTATCTACACAGAAATTAAAAACATGTTGTTTAACTGCATTTACCATCGGAGATTCAATAAACCTTACGAGCATAAAGGACATAAGTTTTTTAAGATATGGAGTAAATGCTTTTTTGAAATCCTCGCTACTTAGTGTCTTATTTCTATGATAAAAAACAGATATAGGGTATTTCCAGTATTCATTAGGATAAGCCAATAAACATTGAATATATTTAGCGGCTTCTTCTTCGCAGAAACCGCCATCGTTTGTATATATAGAAGTCCAAAAGGTACCCAAATCACATAAGTCATCAAAAAAACTTTGTGTTTTGAATATTGGATACTTATTCCCTTTGCCTGAATAGTAACTTCTCAAACCTATTTCTTTACTTGTATCGCCACGTTTTGCTCGATCAATAAAAGTATAATAGCGAAATAAATCATTAAGATTAAATCCAGCTCCTGAAATAGTGGCTTCTAATTCTTTCCACTTATCTGCAAAAGTTTGTTTAGATGGCTGAGTTTTATATAATTCGGCTTTAAATATATCTGAATCTGCCAAAGGAAGACCTCGATTGTTTAATGTTCCGAATATCGTAAGTGCAGAGTCTAAGTCTGAACACTCAATTGGAAGGATTATACAACGCTCTAAAATGAACAGACAGAACTCTTTCCAACCGTTCAAATGGGTTTTGGCATATTCATCACAACAGCTTAAAAAATAAGAATAGTTACGGGAATAGTAAGAAGCCGATTTATCACGAGGTTGTCCTTTTTCCAAAATCAAATCAAAATCAATTTTATCATCATCTGTTGCAACCAAAGTCTTAATATGGGTCTCTTTTTTGTTAGAAACCTTCTTTGTCATCGGATTAATTTTCCAGATACACGGCTCTATAGACTTCATTAATCCCTCTACTTCTTCATCAGAAGGATTATCTACAAGCTGATCTTCCAATTTATAGTAAAACGCACGGAGTAATAATAAAAATGACGTTATACGCTGCTGCCCATCAATAATATTAATGCGGTTTTGTTCATCTGTATCATCACAAGTAACAATCGAACCAAGAAAATATTCCCTATCATCATCTTTATGTTCTTCAAAAAAATTTTTAAGGTCATTCCAAAGGACATCACAAGTATCAACTTCCCAACGATATGGTCGTTGGTACTCTGGGATAACAAATATTTTTCCTTTTGTTGTAGGATCGTTTAAACTTAATAGACCTTGCATGTTTTTTCTACTAACATTTAATTCTGCCATAACTTATTTTCTATATTATTCCCAACTAAAAGTTTTTATAATACTACGCAATCTTTCCATTATTCTCGTCAAAGCCTTTCGAGTTTTGATAAGACCGAGATGTTTCTCTTTCAATGCTTTTTGTATAATCTCCGGCTGCTCCTTTTGTAAATAGTCATACTCTTTTATGTAGAGATTAAGCACTTCGGCAGAAATTTGTTCTTCGTCAGCCAAACCACTCACTGCCATATTACGTTCTGACACAATATATTGGTTCAGACGTTCCTCTAATTCATTTGTTCCATCTGCTCTATTGCGCCCATTCATGAAGTTTTCCTTGTCTTCATCTACATTCTTTTGAATAAAGCCGTCAATGAGTTTTGCTTTGCCTCGCATTCCGGCATCCTTAATCATTGTATCAAGGATATGCTTCCGTTTTTCTGAATAATCATCACTATATGGGTCTAGTTCCGCAATGAGTTCCAGAATATACGCCACATTAATAATGTCACTATGTAAAAGTTCAAGACAGAAATCAATATCTTCCAACCCTTGATTATTTCCATATGGGGCTGGATCTTCAGCTACAGTTGTCGGTGCAGCAGGTGGATCAACAAACCCAACTGTAATATCAAGGTATTTACTCTTATAATCATTAAACTGCTGTTCAGTCATACCGAGGTCTTCAGCATTCTCGCTGTAATCTTCGTATATCTGAATTTCTGCATGTTTACGGATAATGTCTCGGAACGCTAATACAAAATTCTTCTTGTCATTTTCACTTTGCAGGAAGTCTATACTACTTGGTGTCGGGTATTTTTGCAGAAAATCAGTTGCCAAACTCTTGTACTCCTGCTTTACTTTCTCAAACGGAGGACGTACTATATCTTCAGGATTATCAGAGTTGCTGAACAATTTAATAGCCGTATCAACATTGTTTTTCAAATCTCTGAAACAAACTATTTTACCAAAACGTTTCTTCTCGTTCAATACTCGATTGGTTCGGCTGAACGCTTGCAGCAAACCATGATATTCCATGTTCTTGTCCACATAGAGCGTATTCAGCTTTTTACTGTCAAAGCCTGTAAGGAACATACCCACAACAAGACAAAGATCAAGCGGTTTCATATCCGCCTTCTTCTTTTTCATGCGCAGATTGATGTCATCATAGTAAGCACGGAAGTTCTCTGTGGTAAAAAATGTGCCGAAATTTTCATTATAATCGTCCATGATGGCTTGCAGTTCATCCGCCTCACCCACACTCTCTTTTGCATACTGCCCTGTACCCATACCGGTCTGTTCATCATCCTGACTATTATTGGCTGCGTATGTAAATACTGCACCTATACGGATTTTAGGATTCAACGATTTGAAAATCTTGTAATAGCGTATAAGCATAGGAACAGACTGCACGGCGAACAATGCGTCAAACTCTCCATCAAATGTAGATTTATTGAAGTTGTTAAGGATAAATCTTGCAATCTCCTCCATACGAGCTTGGTTATCGTTATCAACTATTTCGTTGCCGTGATAATACTCCACAAGGAAGCCAAGCACGTTTTCATCCGCTATTGCATCTTTAATAAGATATTTATGGAGACAGTTTCCAAATATTTCCTTCGTGGTATGTCCATCAACAGCATTCTCGGTGAAAATAGGTGTTCCAGTAAAACCGAATATTTGGGCATTGTCAAAGAACTTCATTATCTTCTTATGACTATCCCCAAAATGACTGCGATGGCACTCATCAAATATCATCACGATACGTGAATGACGGATAGCATCAATCTTGCTGCTATACCACGTCTTACTAACTGCCGCATTAAGTTTTTGAATGGTAGTGATGATAATCTTGGAGTTGCTTTGAAGCCGTTTCACTAGTTCAT
>ERZ1023663.546-NODE-546-length-12337-cov-6.905390_pt1 | contig 12337 bp, 8 predicted proteins | sample MGYA00380340_ERZ1023663 | MGnify/ENA primary metagenome ERZ1023663 (study PRJEB33179, sample SAMN07448982) | human gut metagenome | biome: Human-gut; feature: Human associated habitat; material: Faeces | host: Homo sapiens | place: India: Bhopal | collected... | reverse complement strand
TCTCTTAACGGTTCGATTGAGGCAGGCGACGACCTTTTGACTTCGCTCCATTCTCTTATCAGCAATTGTGCAAAGCAACTTGAAAATCTTTCAAAGAAGCTCGACGGTTTGGGCGACAGCGAAATTGTTAATACCCTTATGAATTTGACCGAGGGTAATTCAGACGATCTCGGCTCTTTCATTGCCTGTCCGGTAAAGGTTAATACCGATAAGATTTACGGTATTGATAATTACGGCTCGGCAATGGCGCCGTTTTACAGTACGCTTGCACTTTGGGTCGGCGCAATTATTCTTGTGGCTCTTGTTAAACCTAAGGTTGCAAATAAAAAAGAAATCGGCAACATTAAGCCGAGGGAGGAATATTTCGGCAGGTCGCTTATATTCCTTACAATATCGCTCGTTCAAGGACTTATTATTTGCCTTGGGGATCTCTATTTCTTAAAGATACAATGTTATCACCCGGTTAAGTTTATTTTTGCCGGCTTATGCGCTTCATTTGTATTTACGTTCTTTATTTATTCACTTGTTGCCGCTTGGGGCGATATCGGCAAGGCTGTTGCGGTTATTTTGCTTGTTGTTCAGCTTGGTGGCTGCGGCGGTACATTCCCGATTGATGTAACACCCGCATTCTTTAGGGCAATCAACCCTTATTTGCCGTACACTTTTGTTATTGACGCACTAAGAGAATGTGTTTGCGGCACCTACGGCAATAATTATTGGATTTGTCTCGGTAAGCTTTTTGTTTACTTCTTTATCGGACTTCTTATCGGTACACTCTTCAGATATCTTTTCCGCAAGCCGATGCGCTTCTTTGAGAAAAAAGTCGAAGAAACCGGACTTTTATAAAAATATAAAAGACATTCGCTTTTATTTTTGCGAATGTCTTTTTTTATCGAGATACGGCATATTTAATATTAAAATATACTTTACTTTATACCTAAACAATGCTATACTTTAACGGTAATGAAAACAGAGAGGTAATACTATGCATCAGGACGTTGAACAGATACTTGTGACCGAGGAAGAACTTAATAAAATTGCACATCGCTTGGCAGCGCAGATTACGAAAGACTATGAAGGCAAGAAGCTTTTGCTCATAGGTGTTCTTAAAGGCTCAATTTACTTTTTTACGGACCTTTCAAGATATATTGACCTGCCGTGTAATATTGATTTTATTCAGGCCTCAAGCTATGGCTCAGGCACTGTTTCAAGCGGCAAAATCAATATTATCAAGGATGTTGCAGATGATTTGACGGGATTTGATGTTTTGCTTGTGGAGGATATTCTTGATACGGGCAACACGCTTAAATATATTCACGATATGCTTTCTAAGCGTAATCCCGAATCTATAGGAGTTGTTACCCTTCTTGATAAGCCGGCAAGGCGTATCGCCGATATCAAGGCTGACTATGTAGGTACTGACGTGCCTGACGCTTTCGTTGTAGGCTACGGTCTTGATTATGACCAGTATTATCGTAATTTGCCGTATATCGGTGTGCTTAAAAAGAGCATATACGAAAAATAATTGATTTTCTCAAATTGAATAACAGACGGTTTTCTCCTTTGCGAGAAATTAAAAGGGAATTGGGTTAGACTCCCAAGCAACAGCCATTACCGTATTTGATGAAGAAAAATCATCAGCCATTGGGAAACCGAGAAGGCGATTTTTTAAGCAATGCTATATCATAAGTCGGGAGACCTGCCGCAAACTTAAATTCAGCTTTTGGGCAAGGGAAAGCAATGATTTAAAAGTCCGTACTATTATTGTATCTTTTCCTCTGTCCTAAGCGACGGAGGATTTTTTATGCGTAAATATTTATGCGTTTTAATATCGATAATTTTATGCCTGACGGTGTTTTGCGCTTGTTCAAACGGCAAAACCGCCAACGTGGCAGGAAGTACAAACATTACTTCATCAACTTCGAGTGAACAGACGACAGATGCAGGAGAAGTAACTGTAACGGCAAATGAGGTTCAAACCACACAAAAAAAAGATAAACAACCAACCGAAAAAGGCGAAAAGGCTTCGACTGCCGCTAAATCTGTTTCAAAAAAAGATAATAAAAAAACTACCGATGCCTCAAAAAAGTCGAACAGCAAGTCAAAAAGTAATTCTAAATCAAAAAGCAATACAGAAGCTAAAAAGAAGTATGCTAAAGAAAAAGAGTCTGCCGCAGACTCTAAGGGCGAAAAGCCGAAAACAACTTTGCAAAAAGAGAATGACGATAAGGTTACTCAAACCACCTCGTCTGAAATTAATTGCTCAATCACGATTGAATGTAAGTCCATTCTCAATAATATGGACGACTTAAAAAAAGGTCACGAAAGCTATGTTCCTAAAAACGGAATTATGCTTGATAATTATAAAGCCACGCTTAAAAGCAAAAGCACAGTTTATGATTTGCTTAAAAAAGCGTGCAATGATAAAGGCATAACTTATACTGCAAAGGATACTATGTATAGTGTTTATATTGTGGGGATAAATAATATTGATGAAAAGGATTGCGGAAAAAACAGCGGCTGGATGTATAGTGTCAATGGAAGCTATCCAAACGTAAGCGTAGATTCAAAAAAGCTTAAAGACGGTGATAAGGTTGTATTTACATACACCTGTTCATATAAAAAATAATTTCATATTAGGAGGTTAATAAATATGAAAAAATTAATTTCAGTTACACTTGCAATTTGCGTTGCATTGACTTCTCTTTTCACAGGGATTTATGCAATGGCAGACAGCAAGGTGACAAGCAACGACGTTAAAACAAAAATTAATGAAAGCGCAATATATCTTATGTCTGTTAAAAAGGCAGGCTTTACTGTTGATAATGCCGGCAGCCTCAACTCATTTATACGTGCAGGCGTAAATATGAGCGACTATAAGGCTGAGTTTGCAAAGAGCGTTAAGGAAAATCTTGACTCAAACGGCGGCAAGATTCAATCAACTGTAGGATATGACGAAAATAACAACTGGGCTCCTATCAAAGGCGAGTCTGCAGGTGTTTATGCAAACGTTATTTTAGCGCTTGACAGCTTGGGCTACAGTGCAAAGAGCTTTGAGGGTTATAATGTTGTATCTGCATTTGAAAATGTTAAACTTGTTAAGGATAACGAAAATCAATATCTTTTCTCTTCAATCTTTACTGTAGCAAATAAATACGGTCTTAAGGATTATCTCAAGAAGGCTCAAAACTTCCTTGTAAATAATTACTATGAGTTTGGTACAGGCTCAACATATTATACCAGCACAGACAGCACATCTCAGTTTGTAATCGCTGTTGCACCGTATGCAGGCTATCAGTCATTTGTAGATGATGCACTTGCATCAATTGAAAACTTAAAGAAAGACGGCGGCTATCTTTATAATCTTGACAACACCTACGGTGAGCCAAAGGTAAATGCCGATTCAACGGCTCTTGCACTTGCCGCTTATTCTGCTACAAACAATCTTGACAAGGCACAGAAGATTTACACCGAGCTTTCTGCATTTGAATGTAAAGACACAAAGGGTGCTTACTATTACACTGCTGACGATAAAAGCGAAAACGCAACTGCAACGGCAGATGCACTCACAGGTCTTATGTATTTCTATGATGCACTCAAGGCTAAAGAGGCTTATGATGCAACAACCACCACTACTGCTCCTTCAACAACAAAGCCGACAACTAAGAAGGCTACAACATACGCTAAGGACGGCAGCTATGTAAATAAAAAGCAAAAGAAAGTTTCAATCAAGAAGCTTAAAAAGGCAAGAAAAGGCTTTAAGGCAAGCTGGAAAAAGGTGACAGGCGTATCAGGCTATCAAATCCAAATTTCAACTTCAAAGAAGTTCTCAAGAGAAACTTCAACCTATTCTATTAAGGGCAACAAGAAAACTTCTAAGTCGTTTAAGGGCTTAAAGGCTAAAAAGACTTACTATGTTCGTGTTCGTACCTATAAGAATGCAAAGGTAAACGGCAAGAGTGTTAAGGTATACTCATCTTGGTCTAAGGTTAAATCTGTTAAGACTAAATAAGTCGGTTGTGAATAAATAGCCACAAACGTGCCGGAATAAAAAAGGATTAGGTATTCGTATTAATTTACGAACATCTAATCCTTAATTTTTTATATCAATAACATTTGAACGTTTTGTCTTAATATCCTAAAGGATACGGCGACAAAACGTTGGGCACTTTGAATTTTTAGCAAAGGGGCAGTACCAACGTACAGCTCCCTTCACTAAAAATCCAATTCTGACTATTTCTTCGCAACCGCTTTTGGTGAGGTGCGGCAGATTTTGCATATTAAAAAGGGATTAGATATTTTAATATCTAATCCCTTTTAGACTGTCGATAAAGTGGCTAAAACGCGCCGTGTTTAAATTATCATAAAGTGATAACGTAGGGCAAGGGCTTGCTCTTGCCGAAATAGAATTTAAAAATCATATTTATAGAAAAGTGGCTTGAACGTAATGTTCAAGCCACTTTTGGCGCTTTCCGTCTTTTGCTCGGGGGCAGTACCCACGTACAGCTCCCGCTCGCAAAATACGAAATTTATCTCACTTTCTCGAAGTCTGACAGCGTGTAGAAATTTGTAATTGGACTTTTTCTACACGCTGAAAGGGATTAGATATTTTAATATCTAATCCCTTTGTTTTGTTTTGTTATATTTTAACTATTTTACTGTAATGCTTTTTGCCTGAATAAATGTGCCTTTGCCGCCGTCTGTTGTAATCTCAACGGTGTCGCCTTTATTTACAAGCATTACCTCCATACAGTCGCCTACGTTAATGTAATAATATTTTCCGTCAACCTTAAGGTAATAAACAGAATTGCCGTCGTTTACGCTTGTTTTGATATCTTCAACCGTGCCTGTAACTGTGCCCTTTGCGTTTTCCTTGCTTGGCTTGGTTGTTGTTTCGTTTTCGGTATTATTTGCATTATCGTTTGCATTATTGTTTGCATTGTTATCGTCTGTGATATCTACGTTGTTCGACTCGCTTATCTTGCTTTCGTCAACAATTATGTTTGATTTGTCAACATTGTCTGCAATGCCCTTTTCTTTAAGTGCGTCAATGTAGTTTTCAATAGCATTGTTAAGCGCTTTGGCATCACTCTTTGCAGTATCAAGAAGCCCTGTTCCAACAACGGTTTTATCCTTAAGGCTTACAAATGCATATCCCTTAACCGTGTTGCTGTCACCGTAAAGTGACATAAAGTAGGTCGGATTGCCGTCAATTCCCAAAAGAATAGGGAACGTTGCCTGATAGCCGTAGTTCTGTACTGCGTCGGTTGCCGACTCTTGAGCCGAAATTTCCGTTGCACCCGGGCTCTTGTAATATCTTGCTTCCTTGGTACGCTGATTGATAAGAATAAAGCCGAAGTTTGAAGCGTCTGTTTCGGCAGAGGTTACACCCGTGAATACCCAAACGTCATCGTCCATAGCAATGTTACCGCTGCCTGTTGAAGCAATGTTTACGTCGTTTTGGAAAATTATTGAGTTCCAGAAGCCGTTTTGAAGCTTGCCGTGATAGTTGTACTGCTCAAGAACGAGCGCCTCACTGTAAACCACGTCAATCCAATTAAGGCTCTTGTCATTCTTTACTGTTTCAATATCGTAATATTTGCTTTTGCCTGTAAGCGCATCTGTAATGATTGCACCCTTAACGTCTGTACCGCCGTAAAGACCGATTGTTTTGTCAAGCACGGCTGTAATCCAATATGGGTGCATATTATCGTCAATTTCAAAGTTTGGCGTATCAAGAAGCTCTGTAGGATACTGGAAACGAAGGTGACGAATAAGCTTTTCGTTGAAAAGCTCGGCAGGTGAATACTTAATGCCCTCGCCGAATTTGTCAACACAGTTTACTGCCGTAACCTTTTGGCTTACAAGGTCAACAAGCATATAAGCCGGAGTGCCGTTTTTAGTATTGTTCATCCATTTGAAGAAGTCGGCATATTGAAGATATGCAACTCTGCAAGGAGTGTTTTTGTAGTTAATTTGTGTTGAATTGTCGCTTACAACATACTGGCTCTTGTATTCTTCAAGAGAGCCTAACTGCTGGTCGGCAAGCGCAATTGCACGGTTAGAGTCAAGACGTGGCACTTTGTCATAGCTGATATCTTCAAAGTCATTTTCAAAGTTACCGTCGCTGATTGTAAGAAGGTTGCTGTACGATTTTGCACGGAAAAGGGTTACGCCGGTAAGATATCCGACAGCCATAACAACCACGAGCACACCCACAATTATTACGGGTACTAACGATTTTTTCTTAACATATTCTTTTCTTTCGATTTTCTTGTTAGCTCTGCAAACAAGTGCAAATGAAAGCATAAATACAACTACAAGAAGAATTAAGAAAAGATACATCTGCGTGTCTTTAAAGTTTAATGCCGGGAGCATCATATAGTAAGCAATGCCGCCCACTACTGCCGTGATAAGGAAAGAAATGAGCAAGCGAAGCGGAATTTTTGTCGGCTTAACTACTGCCGTTACCTCGTCGCTTTTCGGCCATTTGATTTTTTCCTTAAATTCGTTGATAACCTCATCGGCATCATAATCCATATTAGGAATTTTGTTGTCCATATTTTATCTCCAATCTAAGATAGTTTAATTATTATACTATAATTTACATATTTAATCAATATATATATTATATATATTGCAGCGTGTAGAAAAAAACAAATTATAAATTTCTACACGCTGTTAGACTTCGAGAAAGTGAGATAAATTTCGTCTTTTGCGAGTGGGAGCTGTACGTGGGTACTGCCTCCGAGCAAAAGGCGAAAAGCGCCAAAAGTGGCTTGAACACTACGTTCAAGCCACTTTTCCCCACCAAATTTTCAATTTGTCGGGGGTCCCCGAACGGAATTTAGTTTTATAGCACGGCGCGTTTTAGCCACTTTATAGACAGTCTGTAATATATATTATATTGTATAAAATTTATATTTTAGCCATAGTATTAGTGGTGGTATTAATGAAGATAAAAAATGTTACATATTCCTTTTTTCAAACGCTTTGCTTGATTTTTCTTGCCGCTTTGTTTATCATTTTTTCAAAAAATACACGCAAGGGGGCTTATGACGGCTTAACTCTTGCAATGAATACAGTTGTGCCGTCGCTTTTGCCGCTTTTGATAATATTTTTAACCTTTATGAAATCGAGCGCAAATAATATTTTGATAAAACTGTTCGGAAATTTTTCAAGAGTATTTTTTAATCTGCCAAAGGCGGCTTTTTCGGCAATTCTTTTCGGTCTTGTCGGCGGATATCCCACGGGTGCACTGTTGAGTGAGGAGCTTTTTGAGGCAGGGGAGATAGATGAAGAGCAGGCAAAACGCTTAATGTGCTTTAATTTTTGCGGCGGCTGCGGCTTTATAATCACCGCTGTCGGCACAGTCACCTTTAACAGCACAAGACTCGGCGTAATGCTCTTTTTGTCAAACGCTTTGTCGTCAATTTTAATCGGTTTCGTCCTTTCGTTTAAGGAAAAAAGGCTTGAAAAAAGCGAATACCCTCTTTTTTCTTTCACCTCTCTCGGCGACGCACTCACCCTTGCCACACCCAAGGCATCGCAAAGCGTAATAGTGATAACGGCATATATCGTTTTGTTTTCCGCTCTCAGCAGTACAGTCAAAATTCCCGAACCGCTTTTGCCGATTATTGAGATAACAAACGGCGTTTGTAACGGCGATTTTTCTCTGCCGCTTACTGCCGCATTTCTCTCCTTCGGCGGAATTTGTATTCATCTTCAAATTTCAGGCGTGCTGAGAAAATTTAAAATGAGCTATTTTGAATTTCTGCTTTTCAGGCTCATTTCAAGCGTTTTGTCTTATTTTATTATGAAATTACTTTTGTACTTTTTCCCTGTTGATTTGTCTGTGTTTGCCAATGCTTCAACTCCCGTCAGGCTTTCAAGCGTGAATGTAACGCTGTCAGTTTTGCTCGTTGCAGGGTGCTTTGTAAGCGTGCTTGACCTCAACTCCCGCCGTAAAGTTGTATAAAAGGAAAAAGTAGGAACAATAAATGTTCCTACTTTTTTAATTTACTATCTTTTCAAACATTTTGTTCATTTGCTTTTTTAGGGCGGGGGAGTTGGAGAGTGAAAAGTCGGATTTCAAAATATCCTGTGCACATTCCTGCGCTTTTTTAAGTGTGTCCATATCCTCCACCATATCGGCAATTTTAAGCTCCGGCAAGCCGTGCTGACGAGAGCCGAAGAAGTCGCCGGGGCCACGAAGCTTAAGGTCGGTATCCGCAATCTTAAATCCGTCGCTAAATTGCTTCATCGTCATAAGCCTTTCACGTGAGGTTTCGCCCTTAGCATCGGACACAAGCACGCAGTAGCTTTGTTTATTGCCTCTGCCGACTCGCCCTCTGAGCTGATGAAGTGTCGAAAGACCGAAGCGTTCGGCATTTTCAATCACCATAATTGTTGCATTCGGCACGTCAACGCCGACCTCAACAACGGTGGTTGCAACAAGTATGCTCACCTTGCCGTCGGCAAAGGATTTCATAATCGCTTCCTTGTCCTTAGCCTTCATTTTGCCGTGAAGTATTCCGAGATTATAGCCCTTAAATTCACCGTTTGCAAGCTCCTCGGCAAATTCCTCTGCGCTTTTTATATTGGTTTCGTTTTCCTCAACCGCAGGGCAAACTATGTAGCATTGCTCACCACGGGCAACAGCATCTTTAATAAATTTATACAGCCTTTTGTGATATCTTGAATCAACCACGTCCGTGCGAACAGTCTGCCTGCCCGGCGGAAGCTCGTCAAGTATGCTGATATCAAGGTCGCCATAGAGGATAAGCCCAAGCGTTCTCGGAATAGGGGTGGCGCTCATAACAATTGTGTGCACGTTTTGCCCCTTTTGCGCAAGTGTTGCACGCTGATTTACACCGAAGCGGTGCTGTTCGTCGGTTATAACAAGCGCAAGTTTTCTGAATTCAACGTCATTTTGAATTATAGCGTGCGTGCCGATAAGCAAATCAATTTCGTTATTAAACAGCGCCTTTTTTATCTCTAGTTTCTGTATTGCGGGTGTTGAGCCTGTTAAAAGAGCGATTTTTAAATCCGATTTTGAAAACATTTTTGTAAGGCTTTCAAAATGCTGAGTTGCAAGTATTTCCGTCGGCGCCATCATAGCCGCTTGATATCCGTTTTTGATAACGGTATAAATAAGGCTTGCCGCAACGGCGGTTTTGCCGGAGCCTACATCACCCTGAACAAGGCGGTTGCAGGGAAATTTGCTTTCCATATCAGCCACACATTCGCCGATTGTACGCTTTTGCGCATTGGTGAGAGTGAACGGTAAAAAGGTTTCAAATTCCTTGCTGTAATCTTTTGTAATCCTTAGAGAGTTTTCGCATCTTTTGTTGCTTTTAAGCTTTAATAAGCCGAGCTGGAGAGTTAAAAGTTCTTCAAATATAAGTCTTTTTCTTGCAGGCAGATAATCGTCGGCGCTGCTTGGAAAATGAATATCTCTTATTGCTTTATCAAGTGAAATCAAGCCGTATTTTTGCATGATTTCATTGCTCAATGTTTCGTCAATTTGATGAATTTCGTCAAGTGCGGTTTTCATAACCTTTGAAATTGCACGAGAGGTCAGCTTTTCCTTGGCAGGATAAATAGGCTGGATTGCAAGCACACCGTCTGCCTTTTCGATTTTCGGAGAGCTCATGGAAGCCGTTAAAAAGCTTTTGTCTATTTTTCCGTATAAAAAGTAATCCTCATAAACCTTTAGCGATTTTGCAAGGTATTTATTATTAAAAATTGTTACGGCAATAACATTTTCGCCGTCTGAAAATTTGCACTTGTAAAGCGTTAAGCCACGCCTAATCACAGCCTCCTTAACGGGAGTAATAAGCGTTGCTTTAATGCAGATTGTATCTCCGTCGTTTACGTCATTTAGGGTTTTGCCGACAGTCCAATCCTCATATTTTCTTGGATAAAAATGAATAAGGCTGTCAACGTCAAAGATGCCAAGACTGTTAAACAGCTTGGCTCTTTTTTCGCCGACACCCTTAATAAATTGTATATTGCTATCTAAATTCAGCATATCTTACTCCACCGAGATGATAAAATAATATATAGGCTGACCGCCGTTTACAATGCTGATTTCAACGTCATTGCCGTATTTTTCATAAAGTGCTTTTTCAACAGCTTCTGCGTCATCTTCGCTTGCGTCTTCACCGTAAATAATTGTGATGAGTGAATGTTCGCCTTTTTTGAACAGCTTGTGAGCAGCTTTAACGGCAATGTCTGTAATATCATTGCCGATATATTTAATCTTTCCGTTGCAAAGCCCCATAATTTCGCCCTGTTTAATCGGCTTGCCGTCAACCTCGCTGTCCCTTGCGGCAAATGTAACCTGTGCGGTTTCAACATTCTCTGCGGCAGAAAGCATATTCATTTGGTTTTCGTCTGCACTTGCGGTTTCGTCAAACATAAGCATAGCGGAAATGCCCTGCGGAATAGTCTTTGTAGGTAAAACTCTTACATCTCTGTCCTTTGCAAGAGGAGCCGCCTGCTCAGCCGCCATAATAAAATTTATGTTGTTAGGAAGAACGAAAACAACCTTTGCCGGAGTTTTCATAATTGCATTTAAAATATCGTCTGTAGACGGATTCATAGTCTGGCCGCCGCTTACGATTGTATCTGCACCGATATCACCGAAAAGTTCTTCAAGCCCTTCGCCTGCGCAAACAGCAACGAAGCCGTATTCGTTTTCAGGCTTTGTAATTTCAGGCTCAATAACTTTTTCAACGTCTTTAACACCAACGTCTGCATTGGCGTGCTGATATCTCATATTATCAATTTTAATATTAATAAGCTGACCGTATTTAAGACCTGCCTGAATAACATTACCCGGACAGTTTGAATGAACGTGAACTTTGATAATGCTGCTGTCGTCAACAACTACAACGCAGTCGCCTATTGATTCAAGATAAGCCCTGAGCTTAAGCGGGTCCTTTTCCTTTGCATCACTGCTTTTTTCAATAAGAAATTCAGAGCAATAGCCAAATTCAATATCATCGCTTGCGGCGGCAACGGTTGCCTTTGATGGCATTGAAACAGGATTTACACCCGAACCGTCAAGCGGCTGAACGATAACACCGTTTCTCCAAACACTTTCTATTCCCTCAAAAATGAGTACAAGTCCCTGACCGCCTGCGTCAACAACGCCTGCTTTTTTAAGAACAGGCAAAAGCTCCGGAGTTTTTGCAAGAGCTTCTTTAGCGGCGGTGAGTGCGGCAAGACCTACTTCAAACGGGTCGTCCTGAGTTTCAGCCGCTTTCTGCGCAGCTTCGCTTGCCTTGCGGATAACGGTCAAAATTGTGCCTTCCGTCGGTTTCATTACAGCCTTATATGCGGCGTCAACACCGTCTTTAAATGCATTGGCAAGGTCCTTTGCACCTGCTGAGGTCAAACCTCTGAAGCCTTTTGAAAAGCCCCTGAAAATAAGTGAAAGTATAACGCCGGAGTTGCCCCTTGCGCCTCTTAAAAGAGCCGAAGCACATTTTGCCGAAGCCTCCTCAACGGTGCAGTTATCGTCAAGTGCAGCCATTTCCTTGGCTGCGGCAGTAATTGTCATACTCATATTAGTGCCTGTATCGCCGTCAGGAACAGGGAAAACATTAAGCGCATCAACTGCCTGTCTGCTGTTTGAAATGTTATTTGCGGCAGAGATAATAGAATCTCTGAATAATAAACCGGTAATCATAAATAATTAAATCTCCTATAGCTTAGTTGAGTGCGTCAATATATACATTAACCTTTGACACCTTTAAATCGGTAGCTTCTTCAACGGTATAGCGAACTTTGTTTACTATGCTTTCAACAATTGCGCTTATGTTTACACCGTAGGAAACAGAAATGTGAAGCTCAATAATTAAATCGTCGTTTACGCTTCTGACTGTTACGCCCTGGTCTAAATTGTCTTTAGCCGATTTGTTTTTTAAAACGGATTTTAAGCTTTGATATGCGTTGGAATTAACCATGCCTGTAACGCCAAAGCAACTTTGCGCTGCCCTGCCGACAAGGTTTGCAAAATAGTTGTTCGTAACTTCAATATATCCGTTAGGATTTTCAAGCTTTATCATAAGTATTACCTCCGAAATATTATTCAAAATACCAAGTGTCGATATTAGAAAAGTAATTGCTCCACTAGCCCTGCATATCGCCACTCATAGCTTTAGTATAGCATATCATTCCTTTTTTGTATATAAGCGGAATATAAGGCATTTCCTCATTAAATGCAAGTATGAATTTGCCAAGGTCAGCCTCGCCTGAAAGATAAGCGCAATAAAGGTCGTCGCACGTTAAACTTTTGTTGTCTATTCCGTATCTTACACCGCCTGAG
>ERZ1023663.544-NODE-544-length-12371-cov-19.607584_pt1 | contig 12371 bp, 10 predicted proteins | sample MGYA00380340_ERZ1023663 | MGnify/ENA primary metagenome ERZ1023663 (study PRJEB33179, sample SAMN07448982) | human gut metagenome | biome: Human-gut; feature: Human associated habitat; material: Faeces | host: Homo sapiens | place: India: Bhopal | collected... | reverse complement strand
TCTATTTTGATTCAAGTTTGCGAACGAGCATCGCGAGTTTCGCAATTACCTAAAATTCAAATAATCTAATACAACAAAATTCATATGTGCTTTCAACTCTTCACAAAGCTGAAAGTTATCAACTACAATTCTTTCATCATACACAATGATTCTGGCATCGAAATGTAGGGACCATAATTATCCATTTTTTCAAATCCTACTTTTCGATATACATGACATGATTCTTGTAGCAGTTCTCCAGTTTCAAGAATCAACTTCTTGTAACCTAGCTCTTTTGCCCACTCAATTAATTCAAGAACCAGCTTGGTTCCTATTCCTTTTCCCTGAAATTCATCTCTGACAAATACTCTTTTCAGTTCGGTTGCATCATCAATATCATCATACTGATATTCTCTAATTGCTCCTGCACCAGCGGCTCTGCCATCAACATATACAACTATAGCCTCTTTAATTTCATCAAGCTGATTGTACTGTTTGTATTTGTCTCTCTTAATCACTCTTCCTACACGCCTATCTAAATCCATATCTAATAGCTGGCAGTTCATAATAAAGTCTTCATTTATGCCAGAACATCTAATAAATTCTAAATCAGCCATATTCAGCCGTCCTCCTACGTTAAGTAAATAAAAACTTACAAGCTCTACAAATTCAAATTCTATTTCCAAGGTCTCTTTTTCTCTGTCCATCCCTTTGATTTCCAATGTTCAACATCCCGAGGATTAAAACCATTCTTCTGCATTATATGCATAATCCAAAACATTCCCTTGGTTTTTATCCCTGGTTTAACATTTCCCGAATTATGTATAATTTTCTTCGCAATACTTGATGTTGTTTTGTCAATTACTCTCTTTTTCTTTTCGCTTACGCCGTTCCAATCGACCGCCGCAACACCTACTCCATATTTATATCTTTTAGCCACTCCCCAGAAAAACAGACTATCCATCATAACTTTATTAGTCGATTTCATGCCTGCACCTGCAGCTGTGGATATGCATACTCCTTGTTTCTTAAACATAGATTCTTCTGGACTATGCACCATCCATCTGTATCCGTAATGGTCTAAAAAAGCTTTCATCGCTCCAGTCGCATGAAATACATAAACCGGACTGGCTAAGATAATAACATTTGCTTCATCCATTGCATCAGTAAGAGGCTTTAGTTTTTCATAATGCGGACATTTTGTCTCGGATTCAGTGAAACACTTTGTACAGCCTGCACAAAATTCTCCAAAATCTTTTGGAAGAAAAAATTCTTTTATATCGCTACTTATTTTCTCTGCCAACATATGAGCTATATGATATGTTGAGCCTTTATGACTTTGACCATGTATAATTACTATCTTCATATTTTCTCCATTTGCTTCGTGAAATTCAAAGTTTCTGTTCCTTACAAACTTCGATTTTCTCAATTCTCCAAACTTGAAGTTGTTACTCTGATTTCCGCCAGAACAATCCTTCTGAAGCTGCAATTTTCTCAAACAACATACACATTTCTTCATCTGGATTATAAATGTTTATATTTAAGCAATCCCATCCAAACTGGAGAAGCACATCTTTACTTGTAAATAATATATTTACATCACCAGAATGGCTTTCCAGTATAGTATCAATGATTTTTGTTACTTGTTCGGGGGTTGGCTGTTCAATCCATTTGCCCCATTGAACAGATACAGGATAATAACACATCGCTTTCAAAATAACGCCAACAAATCTATCTCTTAACCCACAGCAATCATAGTGGTTAAGTAGATAAGTTTCTACTTCAAAAAACTGTCCACCACAATTCATGGGTACTTGTTTAGGGAGGAAATCCACTATATAGCACAGGGTTTCCAAGAGTTTGTCAATTATGTTCACTTAATCACGCTCCTTTAACAAATTCCGATTGAGCTTTTCCTTATTGTTTCGAAATTTTTGGTGCCTAACACCATTAAACACATTTCACAAAACTCTTTTATTGTTGACTATATTTAACTGCTTTCACAACTGTCTCAATGCTATTAATTGTTAATGCGGCATCAATAATATTGGTGATAATGGTAACAATCAGAACTCTTTTGTTATAACTGCCATCAATAAGTCTCACACGGTCCCTTGTAACACCCAAAATTCCAAATGTAACAATAAAATACCATTCGGATTATTCGTCCAACATCAGCTTGCCTTTCTTAGCCTTATTTTTTAATCTCTGCATCTGTTCTTTTTCTATCTGCTGGATACTTTTTTCCGGTGTTGGCAAATCTTCCGGCATAGTTCCTCCAATCTTTTCAATCGCAGTTCTTACCTCTTTTCCAACATTATAATGCACTGATGTCGCGGTTTCCGCACCGACAATTTTATCTTTTCTTAATTTTTCTTCTGTCTGTGATATTCGGAACAGATTAGCAATCAACTCTGTACTTCCCATGTAATCAAGAATTTTCTGTCCTACTTCTAATTGTTTTTTCGTATGAATATCATCAACATCTAATCCACCGTATAGCCCCATATATCCGGCATTTTGAAAAATTGCAAATTCCTCATTCGTAATAACTCCTGCATTATGTGCTGTCTCTGCCAACATTTGATTCCACTGTTTGATGTCTCCCCTGACAACAAGTCTTCTGTTATCTTCGTCCAGTTCATTAAAGTGGTCAGCAACTTCCTGCCTGTATGTCTGGATTGCAAAATATGTCTGTCCTAATGCAATGACCTCTTTTCTTGGATCTCCATTCTGAACGATCAGATAACATGCATATCTTGACAGTTCATAATCTTTTTTTGGTTTCGTGGTGACTCCGGCTTCAACGATTTTCCTGACCTCGGGAAAATCGTCTGGAATACTGTGCCCGCTGTTTTCACATGCGATCATTGCTCTTTTAATTACTTTTGCAAAATTCTCCCATTTTGCATAATCAAGTGCCGGTCCCAATTCTCTCGCACTCCAATACTCGCTTCCATCTTCCCGGATATGCTTGATATCTTCAAATCGTTTATACTCTATTCCTTTTAAATCACTCATTCTCTTGCTCCTTATCAAACTTTTGGCTGTATATGAAGAATGTAATCTCCATGCACAACCGAAACCATTTAACACTATGCTTTCATCTACTCGGCTTCTCACACTGTTTTTGCCTGGCTGACCCATTCTATTTGATCTCTGCTTTTCACTTCCTCTGTAATGCCTTCCTGTTGCATAATCTGATTCATGAGAAAATCTCTGCGTTCTACACACTGCTTATTTAAGTCTTTCAAATTGTGTCACAATTTCATTTTTACCATATTAGTGACAAATAATAAACTTTTTTAAAATCAACTATATGATGTTGGGGTCAAAAGCCCCTCTATAGTACCTTGAAAAGTTCATATATTTTGTAGTAAATTCTCCAAAGTATCACCGTTTGCGATATAATAGAGATAACCTATGAAAGCAGGTATTCTCTATGTCATTTAAAGAAAATGTGTATCAACAGCTATCCATTACAGACAGTTTTTCGGGTCTTACAGCAGAGAGCAAAAAGCTTTGGAAAAGTCATGGGCAAAGGTCTTTGCGGATGAGCTTTTCCCGGCAATTGATGAAAAAAGATTTGCCGTTCTTTACAGCGGCCAGGCATCCAGACCGAATACACCGGCCAACGTAATCGTGGGCGCACTCATTATCAAGGAAATGTTTGACTACTCTGATGATGAGATGGTTGAAAATCTGATGTTAGATCTTCATCTTCAGTATGCTTTGCACACGACAAGCTTTGAAGAACAGCCGCTTAGCGATAAAACTCTCAGTCGCTTCAGAAAGCGCTGTTATGATTATGAAATGCTTCATAATGCAGATCTTTATCATGACTGCGTTAAAAACCTGAGCAGCACCATTGCAAAAATCATGGGTATCAACGGACGTGTCCGCCGTATGGACTCCATGATGATTGAATCCAACATCCGTAAGCTCAGTCGAATGGAACTACTGTACACCTGTATTTCCAAACTGATAATTCTAATGAGTAAAACCGATCAGGAACTGTTGCCTGAACAGTTGAAGCACTATGCAGAGCCAAATGATTTTAACCAGGTCATCTATCATCAAAGAAGTACAGAAACTGACGACCGGATGCAGACGCTTTTAAATGATGCAGGTGTCATTTATGACCGACGAAAAATTATTAACAGTTGACGAAATATGCCATTATTTTGGCATTGGAAGAAACACAACCTATGAGTTAATACACTCTCACAAACTCAAAGCATTTAAAGCTGGAAGAAACTGGCTTATCCCTCAGCAATCAGTTCAACATTACATACAAAATGAACTTGATCATATTTCTTCTGATGAATCATAAAGCATATCGTGATTATTCCCACCCGTATGTAATCCCAACCTATGTCATTCATTTTATCTTTTTCTGATTTATGCCATATCGGCTTACGCACGATATGGCTGTCAGATGCCGCTTTTTTACAAAATGGTTAAGATATCATTATTATCGTAAAATAAGGTCATGGAAATACCATAAAACCATGACCTTATTTTCATACAATTTTTTTAATAAAAATCCTTAAATTGGTAAAGCCTGCCTATCAATACATCCATAGTCCCTTTTTCTTCTTTTAGTTCTTTCAGCGTAAACAACCTCGGCAATTCAATCATTCCATCCGCAGAAATCCACATTTCATGCATATCTAAAATTCTTGTGTACAACCTAATGCGTTCTTCTACACTTGCATCCTTATTATAAGCATAGGCAAGGTATTCTATATCCATATTGGGATAGAAAAAATTCAACGGTCTGCCAAATCTCTGTTGATATTCTTTATTTCTATCTATAATATCCTGTATCAACCGCCGAATATCCTTTTCATCTAATAGTGGGATCAATTCCACAAGTAAATCTTGCACGCCATCCCATTCCCAATTCGCATAGTCTTTCGGTCTTTGCATAATAAGAGAAAAAATCTCTTCTGTATAGGTCTGCTCTCCCTTTTGGACTGACTGCTTTAACAATGGCAGAATAATTTTCCACTCGTTACTACCAATGCTTCTTTTTTGAAAAACTTTTACAACATAATTTTGCAACGATTCCTCAAAAATAATAGTATCATCCATTTCAAACCACCTGTTTGGTATCTTATACGTATCACGTAATTTACATGTTTTTTCAAAACAATCTGGTTCGATTTTTTTCATTTCTTCTGCAATTACTATTTCGTTCTTTTTTGCGTTAGCTAATATAGCCGTTTTCAAATCCTCTCTATAAACTGCATTTATATTATTATAGTATGAATATTCTGAACTTCCTTCTAATACCGGAAATACCTTGCACACACATTTCCAAAGGCTAAGAAGACTGTTTTTGCCCTCATTACTATTTTCCAAGTATGCAATTACTGCGTCAAAAACTGTTTGACGCCATTGTGCATCTCCACTATTAGGTATATAGCTAAATCGAATTATATCATTTATTCCACATCTGCCTGCAGATGAAGCAACAGCAGCATCCACATATACATCTGCCCTGTTATCTCCTGTTTCACTAATCACACCCGATATATTAAATAGCCGCATGCCCAAAGATTTCCATATTTGAGGGTTATCAAAAGAAATATTTTCATACCACCTCAACAAATTATAACCGCCATATTCTTTACCACCAGAATATCCTAAAATTCTTTTTGCTTTTAACAAATTTTCGGCCGCCTGAACTTTTTCAGTCCACCTCATTCTTTTTCCTATTTTTATGAATATTGCAGCACATTCTTTAATGTCTTCCTGTGGCATCTTCCATACCATTCCTTTAGGAGTCATCCATAAATCAAATATCCGTTCTAATACATTGGCTTCCTTTTCGTTTCTTAAAACATATTCCCATAAATTTTCTATGAGCCAGCAAGACTTTTCCATACGCTTCTCAATAATAGGCAATGCTAATTTTTTATATTTCTCATCCAATTTATCTAAGGTAAATAGCATTACGACTATCAGATGTTGCTGAAACTCCCTTATTTTTAATTGCACTCCTACATCCATGCGAGACTCTCCACGAAGAACATCATATACATATTTGCAGAAATCATCATCCGAAATTCTTATTTCTCCGCCGCAAGCTACTCTATTTAAATCACTTACGAAAAGGATTTGGTTTACTAAAAGTCTCCATAAAAACTTATTCCCTTGATTCTCTTCCCATTGAGCAATTCCTTCCGCAGCAAAATCTATACACTTGCGAGTATCACAATAAGAGTACGCCCATACTTTATATAAGAATTCAAGATATTTATTATCCTGATTAGTAATGTTTGTTAAATTCGGACACTCCGTGACAGCACATCCCAATACAAAAGTATATATATACAACACTATACTTTGCAAATTATCTGCTATCCCTTTTGTGTAATGCTTTGCAAAATATTCAATAATTTCCTTTTTCCCGGTAAGGAGCAGCTTATCCATAAACTTGTCATTATCATCCGGATAATAACATTTGATCAGCTGATACATTTTATCAATTCCGGCTATGTCTATACTATCTTCACAAGCTTCAAAAACTCCTTTCGCAAAGAATGCCTCGGCATCTTCCTCTCCCTTTTTTAAACTCTCGTCTTCAAATAGTCTTTCTCCAAATATAAAACATAATTTCCCAGACATCCGTAAAACATTCTTCAATGTATCATTAAAATTATAATGGTGCTGCTTTTCCTCCTCCGATGCATACTTATTTCCAATTTGCCCAGGAGTTCGATTCCCAATCCATCTCTTAAATGTGCTTTTTGCCCTATCCTCATATCCTGCCTCTGCTAATTGCTTTATTTGTACCAAAGCTCGGAGCAATTCTCCTGCTAATATATTTTTTTTGCTAAGTGCCTGTTTTTCACAGGGAAGCAATTCTTCAACATTACCTAAATACTCCTCATCCGGGAAAATAGAATTCTGATATTGCGTTATTGTGCTTATTGCACATGATACATCAACCAAACATTCCAGTTCTCCATTCTCTGCCAATACTTCAAGTACCGTATATGTTTGATCCACTAATTCGTTTAAAGGACGATTTTCGATTACTGCTTCATAGGCATATCTTGCATTAAAATATCGCGGTATTTCTTTTCTGCGGTTAGCCATAGTCAAACTTCTGAACAGAGAATCATGCTTTAGTGCAACATTAGTATTTTCTTTTAATATATACTCGCAAACTTTATCAGCCACTATACGCTTGCTCTCACCGGATTTTTCAAATATCTTCCTTAAAAATAACCGAACATCATTTACGTATGCCAAATAAGCCCCTTTATCATTTTGAACAATGAGTGGTTCTATGCCCTGCATCCAGCATACAAGCTGAATATCCGTTATCTCAATAAAATCTTGAAGCAGTATCTGTAGCAATTCTAAAGTAATCCCTCGATTTAGTAATGTCATAGCTCCAGATAATACTATCTCGACATGCTTATACTGAATACCCCACTTGTCCATTGCTTTTTGCCAAATATAATCATAGTAAGCATCTACTCCATTCGCCAGCTTTCTTTCTGTGATGTATTTTTCATAATTATAGATAGAATCATGCCCCTTAGCATCATAAACCGCATACATAACCGACAAAGCATTTCCTTTTGTTACTGAAAGAATATATTCTGCAATTTCCTCAACCGTGGCATCTCCAAAATATATATTACCATTTGTTAATAACTGCTTAATATCATCACAGTCCAATGCCGGAACAGTCTTTGTTATTACATCATCTCCGTCTATCCATACAGGATACTCCGGGTTATTTGAATATGGCTGCCCTGCAAGCAAAAACACGACTCCTTCTGGCAAACGACTCGGAGATGGTAAAGTTTTTAAAAATGTATTCTTCTTTCCTGCACGTGCCGCATGATCTATCCCATCTACCGCAATAACAGTTGTTTTTCCTGTTTTTTTATACAAACAGTTTGCCAAGCGTAGGACTTCTATAATTTTTTTATCAATCGAATTAATAGCTTCAACTGCTACGGGAACATTATATTTTTCCATGCACCCTTCAAATTTATCTTTTATTTGAATCAAAGTATTTTTCCAAAAATCCTCTGGCGAATATATCCCCTCATCCGCCGGCATCACATCATACTCCACCTGTAACGGCTTAAATGAATGAAATCTTGTAGTAATAATACTATTATCTTCATTTGCCATGTAGTTAATAATATTAGTCTTGCCAGATCCTGGCTCACCAGATATGAAAAATACCCCTTTATTTACGTCTAAAATTGTATCCTTCAAATTTTTTATCCATCGTACCCGTGACTGAAAAAAAGGCTCTTCTGTTGCAAAATTATGTTCTCCAATAAGTTCATCTTTTTTTAGTCCCAATACTGATAAAACCTGCTCTTTTGTAATTTCTTCTTTAGGACGGGTAGAAACCGTCCACTCCGTAAGCCCTCTTAGTAACCGATTATGATATTTATCACATTGGCGTTCATCAACGTTTAAAAAGAACAATAATTTTTCATTAACAATTTTCTTTAAATTGTCTACATCATTTTTTTCTTTAGAATAAATCTGAAATTCTTTTAAAAAAATCAGCTTCTCTTCATCAGATAATGACGGCATTTGTCGCAAAATATTGTCAAAAGCAACTTTATACATTTTTCCTGTTTCACGCTCTGAGACCTTACAATGGTTTAACATTGTGGAAAACTGAACATCCGAAATAGATTCAGCAACATTCAATTCTTCTTTCAATGCTTTCCAAAAATCTTTTAATGGTGGTCTTTTATAACCTTTTCCTTTTGCGGGTGTATAATTTTTATTACCGATTTTTCTATTTGTATATATAATCGGAATACATTGCCTATATGTATCTTTGACTCTTTTCCAATCATCGCTATATTCTTTAATATACGCCTGCTTTGTTTTCCCATTTTCTGTATGTTTACAAAACAAAAAGGTATATGTTAATGCAGCATCTTTTCTGGTATGTTTTACCTGGATACATTCTAACTTTTTATTATCATATCTTACTACAACATCATCCAGCCCCTGCTGCTGAGATGCCTGCAATGTCACTCCTACAACACCAGAATCGGGATTTAGCAAATCAAGTACCTTTTCCAATCCAACATACCATTCATACCAATATGCATCCGCTATACCAGCAAGTAAATTTTCTCCCATTTTTTCACCACCATTTCTGATTATTTACAATATTATAATCTATCCAAATATTATAACCTCTTGTTACAAATCATCTGGCTTCCAATTAAGAAAAGTTCATATTGACATTCTTTTGAAATGTTTCTTTAGCATCCGTCATTTTGTCTGTATCATATCTACATTATTCATGCAATCTAACACTATTGTATTCTATAAAAATCATTCAAGCAATCCTTTTTATTATGATAAAACTTTATCATACAAATGATATGAGGGTCCAAAGGTATAAGCGTAAATAATTGTTTTAATTGTTTTTGAATTATAAACAATTAAGTGATAAATACCAATGGAATCGCTTGAATTTCATTGCACAATTTTAAAACAATTGACACAATTAATATTAAAATGACCTTTTGACCATCGAATCATACAAATATATTTGTAAAAGATAGAAAAGACAATACTCATCTTTTCTATCTTTTTATTATTCTATTACACAGCACTATTTTTATAGTTTATTTCGCAGTTCCCTCTTATACTTGTAGTATGTCCCCCTAGCAATCCCTATCAGCTTCATACATTCCGAATCATCCAGTGAACCCTCAAAATCCTTACTGTATTTAATAATCTGCTCTTTTGAAATAATAGATTTCTTTGTTGTCAGCTTCGTTCCAATGGGCTGTCCAATCTGCTTGCCATTAAGGCGAGCAGTTTCGATTCCCTCTTTTGTCCTTTGGTGCAAGTCGGCAACTTCTTTTTCAGATTGTTCAAATGCCAATCGTATCTGTTTCTCTGCAAGTTTAAGTATGTATTGGTTCAGAGCCGCAATAATGGTTTTCATCAATTCATCCGTAGCCTGATCTCCACTATCCATTGTAATGCTAATCTGGTTATCAATCGCCTGTTTATATGTTGCTGTGTTGATATGCGGCTCTTTAAGAAATACCAGATTGATATTTCGGTTGAACAGTTCCTGATAAAGAGCAAACCCCTCCTCTGCAGTTCGGCTCATTCTGGATACGCTATCAAAAATAATCTGATCCCCAGATTTTACAGTACGTAGGATTTTGTCAAATTCCTTTCTCCCCTGAAACTTCGTTCCGGTATAAACTTCCTTTACAATATGAGCCCTCGGGTATTCTTTTAGTATATTCCGCACCTGCCTGTCGATACTCTGCTTCGGTGTAGATATTCTGCAATAACCATAATCCATATTTTATATCCATTTCTATAAAAAATAGTGCCAAAAGTAACGACCGACAGATAAAGCACTGATTTTATTCCAATCAGCCTACCTGTCAGCCGCACTTTTGACACAAAAAACAATAACGTCACTTTTAATACTGTATTATTAGCCAATTCCTCTAAACCACCAAATTCTATAATACAAAACCGGCAATTCTCCAGAGCTAGCTGCCTGTTTATCTCAGCCAACTATCGAAACAGTCTTTGTTCTTTAATGATGTAATCATTTATTTCGTATCCAATTGATTGATTACATCATTTAACACATGCACTAAATTCTTAATCAGTTGATTATTTATTTGCTTTCCCATGTTTTCGTACAATTCTAAATCATCTGTTTCTTCACTATGTCCTATTTCGTTTCTGATATATGTAAATATATCCTCATTAAATTCTTTATTTTTTCGACGTGTGGGTTTAAATGATACATAAGGATATTTATCTATGTTATTTTTAAAATATTCCGTTACATAGGATTGAGCTGGATACGTATGTCCTTCTGATAATAAATCTAGTAAGAACTGATACAAACTCATATATTGCATTATAAGGTTCGGATTATGCAATATTCTGAAAATCCGCTCATACTTTAGGTAATGTCTATCAATCGATGTAGGTGTATCAATCACTGATTTGTATATATAGTCTGCATTATAATTTCTTATAATTCTAAGACTATCCCTAAGTTCTACATGATCATAACAAGATATTTGGTTTTCATCATGGACAGATTCTAAAATACGGACTGGCTGGAACACTTCTGTTTCTGTATTCGCTATTAAATTGAAACATACATGGTTGAGAAATCGTTCTATTTCTTTATTATGTTCAAAATAATGTATATTTTCTTTTAATGTCACAATCATTGATGTGATATCATCTGATATATATATAGATTGAATCAACGAGTGATTTATATCATAACTTTTATTATCTTTCAGTATTAGATTTTTGAAGCCTCTTAAGGCATACTGGATATAATTCTGTTTGGGTTGAGGAATGCTTTTTTGACTCTCTATTCCATCTCGAATTATCTCAGATGTAGATTTCCCTGTATCTTTTGAAAGCTGATCCAACGAATTTTTTGTTTCTTCATCTACTCTAACTCTTACAACATGCTCTTTAATGTCTCTCATACTACTATTTCCTCCCTAATCTTATTCGTTTGCTCGCCGTGTCATGTTCTACGGCAATGAACCACATTTAGTATATTCATATTATACATCAAAGCACAATTGTAAATACTTTTTTATCAAAACTATGAAAAATATGTATCTATGTTACTCTTACCCTCAATGCAGACAATAGCATCATCTGGTATATGCTCCTGTAGATATTCATAAAGCTGTCTGACTGTCACATTTCGTCCATGTTTCCAGTATTTTGAATCATACAACCTAATTTTCTCCTTAAAATCTCCCAGAGACAAGTTGAACCCTCAGCTCTGGGAGACATTTTTCTGTTATATCGTCTTTTCAGACACTCCGTATTGCTCCTGATCACGCACGAGGACTTCCAATAGTTCAATTATATTTTCCCAACGCTCATATCTCAAATACTCAATATCCATGTATAACTGATATAAAGTGGCAATCACATTGTCCCCACATTTTATGCAGGCATTGATGTGTTCCTGTGAAATATCCTCGGTATATTCAAAATATTCCCAGATGCAACAACAAAAGCGGATTTCATTACAACGATCAAATATTTCCTGCCGGGTGGTGGACAGTGTCTTATATTTAAACAATTCAAACTCATTTCCTATAGACCGGATCACCTTGATTGCTTTTTCTGAAAATTCTCCTCTTTTCAAGCAAACCACCTCCTTCATTTGATGGTTCTATGATACCAGCAAAGAACGAGCAACGGAACAACACTGATGGCAGTTTGTGTTGAGTTCAAGAATTGTGCAAATTTGAAGTTATCTATTTCTCCTCTTCGTTAAGACCTAGTTCATTACATATTACTTGCTATCCCTGATACCTTATTCTTTCAACCAGCGTTTCCTTTTTCAGATT
>ERZ1023663.535-NODE-535-length-12545-cov-8.768535_pt1 | contig 12545 bp, 9 predicted proteins | sample MGYA00380340_ERZ1023663 | MGnify/ENA primary metagenome ERZ1023663 (study PRJEB33179, sample SAMN07448982) | human gut metagenome | biome: Human-gut; feature: Human associated habitat; material: Faeces | host: Homo sapiens | place: India: Bhopal | collected... | reverse complement strand
TGTCTCGTGGGCTCGGAGATGTGTATCAGTGACAGCTTCCAAGTCGGTGAACTGTGTGAGCAACGCCTGCTGCTTGTCGGCGGAAATGGTGTCGTTGACGGCCTTCGAGAAGTTGGAGGCGTCGTAGCCGATCCAATGCGCGGTCTGGAAGCCGGTGCCGGCTTGGCCGTAATCGCCGTCGTTGTAGTTTTTTTCGGCGGTGGCGAGCTGCTTGGCGATGTTCTGCGCAGCGGCGGTCCAGGAATCGAAATTCGTTTGGCTGTCGTCGGCGGCGGACGCCTGCTGCGGCATCGCGGTGCCGGCGAACAGCGTGGCGAGCGCGATCATCAGCGCGGCGACGAGCGCGGCGAGACGGCCGGAAGCCGAGACGCGCGAATCGCACGAATCGTAGGAACCGGCTGCGTGGCGCTGCGCGACGCGAGATGACATGGGTCGAACCTTCCTTCCGCAAATCTTTTCGGCGCGCTTTCCCCGACGTACCCGGCGTACGAAGCGCGCATCGGAAGCCAAGATAGAACGAAACTTTTTTGAATAACAGTCTTGATTTTTAATTGGTCTTGTTGTATCGCGCATGGAAAAACGTTGGAATTCCGCCGTTTTTATTTTTCCCGTTTTCCGCGTGTCGTCTCACATTGTGACGCTCACCGCCGTTCCGCAACACCCCCGTCCGCCCGAAAACGTGAAGCGAACTCCATGCCAAAGCGTCGGTCTGTATAATCGCGACTTGTATAATCACGATTAGTATAATCGTAACTATACAAAGCTACGGGGGTATCAAAATAAGGCGATGCCTCATGCCACATATAGCGCATATCAGGTTGCCCAGGCACGAACTACGCCAAGCCGGGCACGCGCTAGCATCGTGGTATGGACTCCATTGCACCGCTCGCACAGCGCATGCCGTATACCACCGCTTTCCCCAAGGCGCTCGGCACGGGGTTGCTGATTTCGACGCCTCGCCCGATCACTGCGGAATTGCGCGGCGAGATGGAACGGTTCATCGATGAATACGAGCATGCGCTTTCGCGGTTTCGCGCTGATTCGCTGGTTGCGCACATCGGCAATGCGGAGCATGGCGGGCATTTCGATTTTCCCGATTGGGCCGGCCCGCTATTCGATTTGTACGACGCGCTGCACGCCGCCACGCGCGGTGCGATCGACCCGTGCGTGGGCGAGGACCTGATTCGTCTCGGCTACGATCCCGCGCTGAGTTTCACCGTTGAAGCCGACGCCGGCGAGCGCCTGGGCGCGCTGCACGGACGGGCCGTATGGGGTCGTGATGTGGTTCGTTCGAGTGGTACGACATTGGTTACACGCAGTCCGGTTCATGTGGATTTCGGCGCGTGCGGCAAGGGTTATCTGGTGGATTCGCTGGGCGGATTGCTCACCGATTCAGAACTTTCGCGCACATCGCATGTCAAGTCAGCCGAAACGACCAACCCGACATGCCAATCTTCCACCTCAAACAGCAAACGCGAAAGCGCTGCCCCGGAATTTGTGATTGATGCGGGCGGCGATCTGCTGGCGCGCACGAACAAGCCGATCCGTGTGGCGCTTGAGGATCCGGATGATCCGTCCTGCGCGGTCGGCGTCGCACTGATCGGCGATGGCGCGTTCTGTGCGAGCGCGCCCAGCCGTCGCCATTGGGAGGTGGCGGTGAACGAACAGACGCATCTGGCGATTCACCACCTGCTCAACGCCATCGACGGCCTGCCCGTGCAACAAACGGAAGCCGCCTGGGTTGCAGTGCGATCCGCGTCATTTGGCGACTATCCGACTGCGGTGGCGGACGGGTTGGCTACGGCGCTGTTCGTTGCGGACCCGAATGAACTGCGCAGCGTTTTTGTTTTCGAGTGCGCCACGTTGGACGCCGACCGTCACGCCACCATCAGCGCCGGTTTCCCTGGCCGTTTCTTCTGATTGCCGACCGGTCACTGATTGCCAGGTTGGCCGGTTGGCGGCCCGCCAATCGCAGACCGCAAACCGGCCAATCGCAAGCAAAACTCACGGAATGAGGTTGCCGGCGGCCACGTACAGGTCCCACCAATCCTGCTTGTCGAGATCGATGTCCGCGCCGTCGAGCATTTCGCCCAGCCGGGTGGGGTTCATCGAGCCGAGCACGATCTGGATCTTCGCCGGATGCCTGAGCACCCATGCGGTGGCGATGGCGTTGGCGCTCACGCCGTACTTGGCGCCCTTTTCGTCCAGCGCCTTGTTCAGCTCCGGGAAGTGCTCGTTGCCTACGAACGGGCCGTATTCCGTGCCGGACTGGAACGGGCTCCACGCCTGGATGGTCATGTGGCGCAGTCGCGAGTAGGACAGCAGTCCGTCCGAATGGTTGGCCACGACCATGCCTTCGGCGCCGGAGTTGGTCATCAGCTCGTCGCTGACCATCTGCGCGTGCATCAGGCCGAACTGCAGCTGGTTGGTTTCAAGCCTCATGGCAGGGTCGTCGCCGAGCCAGGACTGCAGCAGTTCCGCCTGCCACGGGTTCACGTTGCTCACGCCGAAGTGGCGCACTTTGCCCGCCTTGTGCAGGGTGGTGAACGCTTCGACGATTTCTTCGGCCTCCATCAGGGTGTCGGGCCTGTGCAGGAGCGCGAAGTCCACGTAATCGGTGCCGAGCGCCTCCAGTTCCTCGTCGAGTCGCGTGATGAGGTGCTTCGCGGAGAAGTCGTAGCGGGTGGCGTGCACGTTGTTCGGGTCGCTGAAGTCGATGTTGATACCGAACTTCGTCTGCAGGAAGATGTCCTCGCGCTTGAGCCCGGCGTCCTTCCACGCGCGGCCGAGCACACGCGAGCTGGCATGGTCGTGGTTGACGTTGAATCCGTAGATGTCCGCCGTGTCGAAGAAGTTGACTCCATGCTCGGCGGCCGTACGCACGACTTCTGCCGCAGCGTCCGCATCCAGCGCGTCCATGCGCATCACGCCGAGCGCCGCCTGCGATGCGACCACTGCCGATTTGCCGATTTCGATGCTTTTCATGACTGCCCACTTTCTTTGTGATTTTCAAATACGTCAATCGATTGACGTCAGTCACCTCAATGGTAAATCCGCCGTCCCGTCAGCGCAACACAATAAAAATGCCGAAGCCAAAACGCAAAAATCCGGAAGGGGTGGTCCCTCCGGATTTTTTAGCGAGTCAGCACACCAACCTCACTCGGCCAGCGTGAACTGGCTGTTGTAGATGTCGGCGTAGAAGCCGCCCTTGGCGAGCAGTTCCTCGTGTGTGCCGCGTTCCACGATGTCGCCGCCGTTCATCACCAGGATCATGTCGGCGTCGCGGATGGTGGACAGGCGGTGCGCGATCACGAAGCTCGTGCGGCCCACGGTCAGCGCGTCCATCGCCTTCTGGATCAGCTCCTCGGTGCGTGTATCGACCGAGGAGGTGGCCTCGTCGAGGATCAGGATCGGCGCGTCCTCCACCATCGCTCGCGCGATCGTCAGCAGCTGGCGCTGGCCCTGGGAAAGCGACGCCTTGTCGTCGAGCACGGTGTCGTAGCCGTTCGGCAGCGACATGATGTAGTGGTGCAGGCCGACGGCCTTGCATGCGGCCACGATCTGCTCGTCGGTGACGTCCTTCTTCGAATACGCGATGTTTTCACGCACTGTTCCACGGAACACCCACGTGTCCTGCAGCACCATGGAGAACTGGTCGTGCACGTTCCAGCGCGGCACGGACTTGGTGTCGATGCCGTCGATCGAAATCGTGCCACCGGAAATCTCGTAGAAGCGCATCAGCAGGTTGACCATGGTGGTCTTGCCGGCGCCGGTCGGGCCGACGATAGCCACCTTCTGGCCGGCCTTCACGGACGCGGAGAAGTCGTTGATGATGGTCTTGTCCGCGTCGTAGCCGAAGCGCACGTGGCTGAATTCCACGTCGCCGCGCACCGGCTGCGGCTTGCCGTCCGCGCCGACGCCCAGCAGCGCCTGCTTGCCGGTTTCGTCGGACAGTTCCGGCTCCTCAAGGAAGCCGAAGACGCGTTCGGATGCGGCTGCGCAGCGCTGCAGGTTCTGGAAGGCCTGCGCGAACTGGGACAGCGGCTGCGTGAACAGGCGGATGTACATCATGAACGCCACGATCACGCCGAATTCGATCTTGCCGTCCATGGCGAGCGCCGCGCCGACCACGCACACCACCACGTATCCGAAGTTGCCGACGAAGTTCATGATCGGCATCATCAGGCCGGACAGGAACTGGCTTTTCCAGCCGGACACGTACAGGTCTTTGTTGTACTTCTCGAACTGCTCGATGGAGCGTTCCTCGCCGCAGTATGCCTTGACCACGGTGTGGCCGGTGTACATTTCCTCGACGTGGCCGTTGACGTCGCCGAGCGCCACCTGCTGGCGGGTGAAGTACTTCTGCGACACCTTCATGATCACGCCCATGATGATCAGGCCGAGCAGCGCGGAGCCGATGGCGCACAGCGTCATGGTCACGTTGTTGTAGAACATCATGATGAGCGCGCCGAAGAACAGCGTGATCGATGTGATCAGCGAGCCGACCGACTGGCCGAGCGTCTGTCCGATCGCGTCGACGTCGTTGGTGATGCGGCTCAGCACGTCGCCGTAGCTGACTTTGTCGAAATATTTCAGCGGCAGGCGATTGATTTTCTGGCTGATCGCCTCACGCAGCTGCTGTGCGGTGCGTTGCGTGACGTTGGCCATCAGCCAGCTTTGCAGGTAGCTCAGCAGCGCGTACCCGACGTACAGCGCGACGAGCAGCCATGCGATGCGCGACACCGCGTCCATATCGATCGAATTCATGACGGGCTTGCCGTGCACCATGGCCGGCAGACCCTTCGTGATCTCGTTGGTCATGTCCTTGAGCTTGTCCGGGCCGATGATCTGGCACACCGTGCCGGCAGCGCCCAGAACCAGCGCGAAAATCATCACCGGAATGTACCGGCTGCAGAATTTCACGAGCTTCTTCATCACTCCGCCGAAGTCCTTCGGCTTTTCCACGGCCCCACGGCCGCGTCCCATTCCTCTTGGCATGTCTCCCCCTTTCAGCGCTTCAGTTCGTCTTCGCTCAACTGCGATTCGGCGATCTGCCGATACACTTCGCACGTGTCGAGCAGTTCCTCGTGCGTGCCCTGGCCGACCACTTTGCCGTCGTCGAGCACGATGATGCGGTCGGCATTCATGATGGTGCCGATGCGCTGCGCGACGATGAGTTTCGTGGAATCCTTCGCTTCCTTTTCGAGCGCGTCACGTACGGCACGGTCGGTTTTGAAGTCGAGCGCGGAGAAGGAATCGTCGAAGATCAGGATTTCCGGATGACGGTAGACGGCGCGTGCGATCGACAGACGCTGCTTCTGCCCGCCCGAAACGTTGGAACCGCCCTGCGAAATGCCGGAATCGTACTTCTTCTGCTTTTTGTCGATGAATTCCGTCGCCTGCGCGACGTCGCATGCGCGGCGCACGGTGTCGTCGTCGCGGTCCGTATCTCCGTACGCGACGTTGCTGGCGATCGTTCCCTTGAACAGGAACGATTGCTGCGGCACGTAGCCGATCTTGTCGCGCAACGCCTTCAGCTTGTAGTCGCGCACGTTGACGCCGTCGACGAGCACCTCGCCTTGCGTGGCGTCGTAGAAACGCGGCACGAGGTTGATGAGGGACGATTTGCCGGAGCCGGTCGAGCCGATGAACGCGACCGTCTGACCCTTCTTCGCCTTGAAATTGACGCCTTCGAGCATGGCGTGACGCGAGTCGGGGTAGGCGAAGCTCACATTGCGGAATTCGATTTCGCCTTCCTCGCCCGGCTTGCCCGCGTCCTGCGTGCCGTCGGTGACCATCGGCTCGGTGTCGATGACTTCGAGCACGCGCTGCGCGGACACGTCGGCTCGCGGCCAGAGCACGAACACCATGCTCAGCAGCAGGAAGCTCATGATGACCTGGATGGAGTAGCTGGAGAACACCACCATGTTGGAGAAGGTGGTGAGCTTGTCGACGGCGTCGGCAGCGTCGATGAGGTACGCGCCGATCCAGTAGACGGCGAGCATCAGGCCGTTCATGATGGTGTTCATCAACGGCATCATGATGGCCATGGCGCGGTTGGTGAACAGCTGGGTTTCGGTGAGTTCCTTGTTGGCTTCGGTGAACTTGGCTTCCTGGTAGTCCTCGGCGTTGTACGCGCGCACCACGCGCAGGCCGGTGAGGTTCTCGCGCGCCACGAGGTTGATGTTGTCGGTCAGGCGCTGCATGGCCTTGAACTTCGGCATGACGAAGTGCATGAGCACGGCGATGACCACCAGCAGGATGGCCACGGCGATGCCGGTTGCGAGCGTCCAATCGAAGCCCTTTCCTGCGATCTTGCACACGGCCCACACGGCCATGATCGGCGCTTTGACGATCATCATGAGGCCCATGGTGATGAACATCTGGATCTGCGTGATGTCGTTCGTGGAGCGGGTGATGAGCGACGCAGTGGAGAAACGGTTCATTTCCGCCGGTCCGAAGCTTTCCACCTTGTTGAATTCGAGCGAACGCAGGCGCTGGCTGAACGAGGCGCCCACGCGCGCGGCGATGAAGCCGGTGACGATGGCGCAGGCCGCCGAGCCGAGCGAGACGAGCAGCATTTTGCCGCCGGCCACCCAGATGTCGCGCATTTCGCTGCCGGGGGTTTCGACGAGCTGCGTGATGTCGGACATGTAGTCCGGCAGGGTCAGGTCAAGCCAGATCTGACCGACGATGCTGACCAGCGCGACGAGCATCTGACCGATCTCCGCTTTGGAGAGGTATCGTACGATGCGAAGCATGCTTGGTTCCTTCTCTTGTTTTGTGTTTTGCTTGTTTTCTTACGATTAGTTTTTGCGATTTTTCGCGGTTTTTGCGATTACTGGATTGCGATTACTTACACTGTGAATTATTTACAGCGTAAGATACTACGCGTCTTCCTGTGCGTTTCCTGAGAACGCGGCTTTGACCTCGTCCGTCGTGGGGCGCGGTTTGCCGGGCATGCACAGCGACATGTACGTGGTGAATTCCTCGGTGAGCTCAACGAATTCGCGCGCGCGGCGCTCCCCCATCTGCGAGAAGATCCAGCAGATCGCCTCGCGCATGCTTTCGCGCTGCCGTTCGGCGCGTTCCCTGCCGGCTTCGGTGAGGTTCACGTGCACCACACGGCGATCGTCGGGGTCGGATTCGCGTGTGATCTGGCCTTTTTTCTCCAACGCGGACAGCAGTGTGGACACGCGTCCGGTGGTGGTTTTCATTGAAGAGGCGAGCTGCGATGGCGTCAGCGGGCCTTTCCTATAGAGTTCCTGCACGGCGAAGGGTTCGCCCTTCGCGCCTTTCACCATCTCCTGCTGCATGCGCGAGCGTTTGTCCCATGTGTTGGTCGCCAATTCGTGGAACAGTTCCTCTTCAAAGCCCACGCGGCACCTCCTTCCGTCGCAATCGCCGTCATAATATCTTACAGTGTAAACATTTTACAGTGTAAGTTATTCCCAGGGCGATTTTGCAGCGAGCAAGCTACAGAAGGCACGAAAAAGGCCGCGGCCCGAATCGCGATTATTGTGCGGAATCGGGCGCGGCCAATCGTACGTATTGCGCGGAATTCAGCCGCGACGGGCGTCGACGGAGGCGTTCAGCATCGCCAGCTCATCCTGCGTGAGCGTCAGTTCGGTGGCGGCGAAGGAATCGTTGATTTCCTGCGGATTGCGGGCGCTGGGGATGGTGAACAACCGCTCGTAGCGGCTCAGTTCCCAGGCGAGGACCACGCGCTGGTAGGAGCAGCCATGATTGCCTGCGACTTCACGGAACGGGTCGTACGCGCGCTGGTCGAACGCGTCGAGGAAGCCGCCGAGGGGGCTCCAGCACACGAACGCGAGTCCAAGTTCCGCGCAGTGCTCCATCGTATGCTCAGGGTCGGGGTGCGAGGGCGAGAACTGGTTCTGCACGGCGATCAGCTTGTCGCCGAGAATCTCGCGGGCGATGTCGATCTGCGCGTTGTCCACGCGGGAAATGCCCGCGTACCGGATCACGCCCTCGTCAAGCAGCTGCTTCAGCGCGCCGACCTGGTCCTCATAAGCCACTTCCGGGTCCGGTCCGTGCGAGTACAGCAGGTCCAGCGCCTCCACGCCGAGGTGCGCGGCCGACTCCTTTGCGTCGCAGATCATCGTTTCCGGACGCGAATCCGCCATCCACCCGTATTGACTGCCCGCCGCCTGCAAATGCTGGCGTTCCCCGCCAGGCCGACGACTGCAGCCCTCGGAATCCCGCCCCTGAGTGTCCGATTCTGGCGAATCGGACACAGGAGCAACAAAAGCGGGAACCTCCATGGTGCGGCGATAGCCGGTTTTAGTGGCGCCCCGCCCTTCATCGCGAGGGCCGGCCCAGCAGGCGCGCGCATCACGCACCAACTTTTCGCCGTACCCCAAATCTTTCGCAGTGCCGGTACCAGGCTCGCTCGGCAGATAATACGACCAAGCTGTGTCCAAATAGCGAACACCCGCGTCCAAACCGGCGTGAATCGTCCGAATCGCAGTATCGCGATCCGGACGCCCCTCAATCGCCAAAGCCATCGTTCCCATGCCGAGCCGAGGAATCGTAAATCCTGCCAACTCACCGTTCATCATCATCTTCCCCTTCCTTGCAAGCACGCAGCCGATTCGCGCATGTTCACATCAAGACTAACTCAACGTGGACCGGCGCAAGCTTGTCGGGCGCCTGCGCGAAGATAAAGGCACAACCGAACGGGAGCCGAAAGGCTGAGAGGGAGCTCGACGAGCTTCGACCGAGGACTTGATGCGGGTAATGCCGCCGTAAGGAGACGGGTTGTTCGCGCCGCCAAGGCGCATCTCAATCTTCCGTTCGCGATAACCGAATATCGCGTGATTAGGGTCACGGAGGGGCGCACCACCTCATAGGGTACGGTTCCTTCGGCGACCCTTTTTTCGTACCAACCGTGAATGTCCGATTCACCGGAAGCAAACGCTCGGAAGCCCACAAAGCAGTTCTGAACGTCCGTTTCGGCGGGAACGGCACTCGTGGGGCCTGACATACAGAAGGGAACCGAAATGATCATCAACGGCAAAGAAGAGGACGTCGCCACGCCGATCACCGTGGCCGAACTAGTGGAGCAGCGCGGTCTGCGCGCCGACCGCGTGGCCGTGGAGCTCAACGGTGAAATCGTGCCTCGCACCCAGCGTGCGCAGACGCAGCTCAAGGGCACCGACACGTTGGAAATCGTCACGTTCGTGCAGGGCGGCTGAGCACAGCAGCGAAACAAACCATACGAACGGAAACGAGAATACGAGAACAACCATGACTTTTGAACCATCCGCATCGCAGGCGCAGATCGACGCCCGCCAGCACGCTTTCGACAACCAGCCCGACCCGGCCACTCTGGTCAGCCGCGAGGAGATCCGCGCGGCCCTGCTCGACCGTCACACGGCCGCCACGCAGGACAAGCTCGACGCGGCGCACGTGGCCATCTGCGGCTGCGGCGGCCTCGGCTCCACCATCGCGGTGGCGCTGACCCGCATCGGCGTCGGCCACCTGCACTTGATCGACTTCGACCGCGTGGATATGACGAATCTGAATCGCCAGCAGTATTTCCTGAAGGACCTCGGCCAGTACAAGACGGAGGCGCTGCGCAGCAATCTGCGCCAGATCAACCCGTTCACGGACATCACCATCGACACCGTCAAGGTGACCGACGAGAACGTGCCGACGCTGTTCGAAAACGAGGACATCATCTGCGAGGCGTTCGACGTGCCGGAAAACAAGACGATGCTCGTCAACGCGGTGCTGGAGAATCTGCCGGGCAAGAAGCTCGTCAGCGCGTCCGGCATGGCCGGCTTCCGCAGCTCCAACCTAGTGAGCACGCGTCGCGTTTCGAAGAACTTCTACTTCTGTGGCGATGGCGAGACGGCTCCGGTACCGGGTGCCGGCCTGATGGCGCCGCGCGTGGGCGTGGTCGCCTGCCACGAAGCCAATATGATCACGCGACTAATCCTCGGCGAGGAAGACGCCTGACGCACTGCTACGTTACTCCACTGCCGTAATCGAATTTTTTATTGCGATTACAAACGCACGTTGCACACAACACAACAGCGACGCAACGGCAACACAACAGCAGCGCAGCAATCGCAACAACAGCAACACCAAACACCCCAACGAAAGGAACCGACGATGAGCACCGAAAACACCATCACCACCGCAGCCGCCGACGTCGCGGCCGCGCCGAACGCCACGCTCGACGAGCTGGTCGGCACCACCACGAACACCGCGATCCTGCCTGAGCCGGACGCGCACGCGTACGACGAGATCGCCACCGGCGACGCCGACCCGCTGATCCTCGGCGGGCACAAGTTCACGAGCCGTTTCATCCTCGGTTCCGGCCGTTACGACCTGAACCTCATCAAGGCGACCATCGAGAACGCGGGCACGCAGATCGTCACCATGGCGCTGCGCCGCTGCCGCACCACCGAAAACAACCTGCTCGACTACATTCCGAAGGGCATCACCATGCTGCCGAACACGTCGGGCGCGCGCAACGCGGAGGAGGCGGTGCGCATCGCACGTCTCGCGCGCGAGGTGTGCCAGACGGACTTCGTGAAGGTGGAGATCGAGCACGAGTCGAAGTACCTGCTGCCTGACAACGAGGAGACCATCAAGGCCACGGAAAAGCTGGCGAAGGAAGGTTTCGTGGTCATGCCGTACATGTTCCCGGATCCGATTGCGGCGAAGCGTCTTGAGGACGCGGGCGCGGCTTGCGTGATGCCGCTCGGCGCGATGATCGGCTCGAACAAGGGCCTGCGCGCACGCGATTTCATTGAAGTGATCATCAAGAATGCCAACGTTCCGGTGATTATCGACGCGGGCATCGGCCGGCCGAGCCAGGCCGCGGAGGCCATGGAGATGGGTGCAGATGCGGTGATGGCATACACGGCGATCGCTTCCGCCGGCAACATTCCGCTGATGGCGCGCGCTTTCAAGAATGCGATTGAGGCCGGCCGTGAAGCATACCTGTCCGGCCTGGGAAAGGTTACGGAGGACCACGCCGTCCCGTCCAGCCCGACGAACGAGGCCGACTACATCGGCTGATTCGCGCCGATTTCGTACGATTCGTGCACTAACGTTTCGCACTGTTTTATTGCGATTACACGACGAGGGTCGGTGGAAACGCACATTTTCGCAAGGTTTCCACCGGCCCTCTTTCGTCGGATGCGCGACACGTAGCGCAACACGCGCATGCCACGCATACCGCAGCGACAGGCAATACGTCTACTTCCCTAGAGCCGCTTTCAAATCGCGGTTCTGGAAGCGCTCGTGCAGCAGGCAGTAGCCGCCGAACACGACGAGCCACAGCAGGCCGGCGATGGCGGAACCGCGCGTATCTGCGGACAGGAACAGCGTGACGTACACGAACACGTAGAACGCAATCGCAATCCAGTCGCACACCTGCCATGCCGGCATGACGAAGCCGTCCGGCAGGAAGTCGGCGCTTTGACGGTAGCGGCGGTGCGCAAGCATCGTCAGGATGTAGATGAAGATCACGACGGCGCTGGCGGCCGAAGCGAACAGCACGAACGCACCGGAAACGCCCGGGATCGCGTTGACCAGCGGGGAGAACAGGATCATGCAGCCGGACACGATAATCGCCTTCGCCGGCACCTTGTGATCAGACACCTCACCGAGGCGCTGCATAACGGGCGATTCGGAGTCCTGCGCGATCTGATATAGGTGGCGGCCCGCCGAGTAGATCAGCGAATTGAGTGCCGACGCGGCTGCGGTGATCACCACGAAGAACACGAGCGCGGCAGCCCAGTCGAGGCCCGCGTATTTGAACACCATGATGAACGGGGAGCCGAACGAGCCATCCGCGTTCTGGTGGAAGTTGCGCCACGGCACGATCGCCATGATGGCCACGAGCGCGCCCACGTAGAAGATGAGGATGCGCATGATCAGCTCGTTGACGGCCTTCGGCAGCACTTTGCGCGGGTTCTGGGTTTCGGACACGGTCACACCCACGAATTCGATGAGCTGGTAGGCGAAGAACACCATCTGGAAGCTCATGAAGAAGTTCATCCAGCCATTCGGCGCAAGCTGGAAGCCGTCGGCAATGTTCGTAAGGCTCACAGTGGCACCGGAAACCGTGCCGTCCACGCCTTCGATATGCGTGGCCGGGTAGCTGAAACCGAGGAACAGCATCACCACGGCGGTGACAATCAGACCCACAATCAGTGTGATTTTAATCATGGAGAACCAGAATTCCGCCTCGCCGAACACTTTCACGGCAATGAGATTGATGCCGGTGAGCGCCACAAGGAAGCACAGTTCGATAAGCCATTTCCACGCGTTGAGGTCAATGCCGAACGTGCCGAAGAACGTGACGAAATAGGTGCTGACGGCCGTGATTTCGGTCATGCCGGTCAGGATGAGCACAATCCAGTACGTCCAGCCGGCGAATTTGCCCCACGCGCGGCCGAGGTAGCGGGTGATGAAGTTGATGAAGGTGTGCTGGCTTGGGTCGCTGTACATCATTTCGCCGATGGCGCGCATGAGCAGGAACATGATGAGGCCCACGCCGTTGT
>ERZ1023663.523-NODE-523-length-12650-cov-6.560461_pt1 | contig 12650 bp, 10 predicted proteins | sample MGYA00380340_ERZ1023663 | MGnify/ENA primary metagenome ERZ1023663 (study PRJEB33179, sample SAMN07448982) | human gut metagenome | biome: Human-gut; feature: Human associated habitat; material: Faeces | host: Homo sapiens | place: India: Bhopal | collected... | reverse complement strand
GCCTGTATTCGGGCGGCGAATACCTCGTCAACACGTTCGGCGGACGTAAGAAGACCGCAAAATCCGAAAAGGAAACCAAGTAAATCCCGATGAGCGAATCCGAAAATTCGTCGACCGCGGCCAGCCAATCGCAATGCGATGAGCTGGCCGCAGCCGTTTTACGCTATTGCGAAGCCAATCATTTCAAAATCGCCGCCGCCGAATCACTGACGGGAGGTCTACTCGCCGACGCCTTCGTACGCATACCAGGCGCATCGAAAGTGTTCCTCGGCTCGGCGGTGACCTACGACATTCGCGCCAAAGCGAAGATTCTCGGCGTGAATGCCGACCTGCTGGCCCGAGAAGGGGCGGTCCACCCCGAAGTGGCGCGGCAGATGGCTGCGGGAACCGCGCAACTATACCGACAGACCGAGGATGGAGACTGTGTCATCGGCTTGGCCACTACCGGTGTTGCAGGGCCAGGACCGGATGGTGACAAACCTGCCGGCCTGGTGTACATCGGCTGCTCCCTGCCCTGTGGCTTCAATGGCATTCGTGCGCGTCAAACAGCTGCTTATGAGCTGCGTCTGAAGGGTGATCGGGAAGCCGTGCGGCACGAAACCGTGCAATGTATTCTGGAAAAACTGAGGACTCTTTCAGCACTTTCACAGGAATAATCCACGAATATGGGTGTTGACCATAGTGGACGTACGTATGAAAAGCGAAAGGGGCTGGCGGCATGGACACGATGACACTCACCAAGGAACAGATGGAACTCAAGGCGATGGTTCCCACGGTGCAAAGCGGCAACGCCCGCGTCAGGGAACTCACCCCAGCCCAGCGCCGCGCGGTGATGTTCGCCCAGCAGCAGGTGCTGCGTGCCCGCGCGGCCAAAAAGGCCAAAGACGAGCGCCAGGCCGCATTGACCCGCATATGGCGGGAGGAAGACGCGGAACGCGTTTCCGCACGATCCATGTCGGCAGCCACGGAAACCACCGACGAACCCAGAGAGGTATCGCTTCGCGAGGCCATCGGCCATGTACTGCGCGATCTGCGCACCCATGACCACAAAACGTTGCGTGAGGTGAGCGAAAAGGCCGGAGTGTCGTTGGGCTACCTCTCCGAAGTGGAGCGTGGCCAAAAAGAGGCCAGCTCCGAGCTGCTGAGCTCGATTGCGCAATCGTTGGGCGTCTCCACGGCGCAGATGCTGCGCATGGTCGCCGATTATCTCGATTCCGTCGCAATCTGATTCCTGTTGGACGTCTAACGCCCGGCGGCTTGTTCCGTCGGGCGTTTTCTTTTGGTTGCGCTTGCTGTGTACACTTGGGCGCGTGCAGGAACGTGAATTTTGGCAGTTGCTTGAAGAGGTACTCGGCCGTAGCTATGGCCGCGCGCTCGCATGCGACCAAGTGCTTGATCGATTGAACGGTCTGACAGCCGTCGAAGCGCTTGAAATGGGGGAGGAGCCCCGCGTGGTATGGAACGTTCTGTGCGACCAGATGAACATTCCTGACTCCAAACGTTGGGGAAAGGACCATAACGCGCCACCAATGCCGGTGCGTTAGGCGGAGTTCGGCTATCGCAAAACACCGATTTCGAACAGATGTTCGGATAATGGGGTATAGTTATCCACAGAAGCACGGATTGGGCAGGTCGTCAACGGCTCGCCGCGAAGTTTCAGAATGCTGGAATTTCAAGGGAAAGCGGTCTTCGGCGTGTCGAAATGCATGTTCTTCGACCACAATGGCCGATTGAACTTGCGCAGATGGATGATGCGGTTTTACGGTGAATCCATTCATTCGTCTCGGTCAACAACAAGGAGTAGTCATGGCACAGACGAGCGCGGCAAAGAACGCCGCACAGAACAAGTCCGCGAATGGAATCGATCCGCGCCGTCAGGCCGCGCTCGACACAGCGCTTGCGCAGGTCGAGAAAAGCTTCGGCAAGGGATCGGCCATGAGACTTGGCGACCGTCCGGAACAGGATGTCGAGGTCATTCCGACCGGATCCTTGGCTTTGGATATGGCATTAGGCATCGGCGGCCTGCCTAAAGGCCGTATTGTGGAGATTTACGGACCGGAATCCTCTGGTAAGACCACATTGGCGCTGCATGTGGTGGCCAATGCCCAGAAGGCCGGCGGTGTGGCCGCATTCATCGATGCCGAGCATGCGCTCGATCCGGTCTATGCCCGTAAGCTGGGCGTCGACACCGATTCGTTGATCGTCTCTCAGCCGGACAATGGCGAGCAGGCATTGGAAATCGCCGACATGCTGATTCGTTCCGGCGCGCTTGACGTGATTGTCATCGATTCCGTCGCGGCCTTGGTGCCGAAAGCGGAAATCGAAGGCGAGATGGGAGACAGCCATGTCGGCCTGCAGGCGCGCCTGATGAGTCAGGCGTTGCGTAAGATGACCGGTGCGCTGGCGCAAGCCGGTACCACCGCCATCTTCATCAACCAGTTGCGTGAGAAAATTGGCGTGTTCTTCGGTAATCCGGAGACCACCACCGGCGGCAAGGCATTGAAGTTCTACGCGTCCGTGCGTATGGACATCCGCCGTATCCAGACCATTAAGAACGGTGATGAGGCTGTCGGCAACCGTACCAAGGTCAAGGTTGTTAAGAACAAGATGGCTCCGCCGTTCAAGACCGCCGAATTCGATGTGCTGTACGGCGAGGGCATCTCCAAGGAAGGTTCCGTGCTTGATATGGCGTTGCAGGCCAACGTCGTCAAAAAGTCTGGCTCGTGGTTCACCTATGAGGGCGACCAGCTGGGGCAAGGACGCGAAAACGTGCGTCAGTTCCTCAAGGACAATCCGGAACTCACAGAGGAAATCGAGAACAAGGTCAAGGCGGCATTCGGTCTGATCAAACCTACCGACCAGTTCGCCGAGGACGATGGGGCGGAGGACGCCGCGGGCGCGCCGGACGATGGTAAGACGTCCAAAACTTCAAAAGCCGCCAAAGCCTGACATATGATCAGCGCCGAACGTTTCCTTAAGGAACAGGGCCTTCAGCCGGCGTCGGCCGATACTGGGGGCCTTGCCCTTTCTTCAGAGGATCCAGAACGCACGAACGTTCAGAGGTGGAACCGTCGAACGAAACCTGACCGTTCCAGTTTGTTCGCTGGAAGCGCAAATGCGACGAAAACGCCACGACACGCGCGACACGCTGGGCGTGTCGGGAACGGCGATTCTACTGCCGCAAAGGATCCAAATGATCTTGACGCATGCAGGGAAGCCGCATTGCGATTGCTGGACGCTGCGCCTCGACCTTCCGGCGCACTGCGTGAGCGCCTGATTGGTAAGGGCTATACCTCTGAAGTGGTTGACGACGTCATCGAAAGACTGACAAGGGTTCAACTGATTGACGATGAAGCCTACGCGCAATCCGCGGTGCGCTACTGTGCGACCCGTCTTATGGGATGTAGGGGCGCGGTCGCTGAGCTTATACGGAAAGGCGTCGACCGTAGGCTGGCCCAACAGGTTTGTGATGAGGCGGAATCCTACGGCGTGTTTACTGAAGCCGCATGGGAATTAGGCCGTAGAACCGCGAGAAAAACCGCCGGTCTGGAACGCGATGCACGTAGGCGCCGCTTCTGGAGCGCGGGCGGCAGAAAAGGCCATAATCCTGAGATTCTGCGCCAAATCGCACAGGAACTGTTTGATTGACGGCGACCGTTGACCAAGGGCGTGACGTCAGTTTCATAAAGAGGCTGGTGTAAAGAAATCCTCAAAACATAAAGAGTGGAGAGTGAGACCTCTTATACCCCGGGTTCTGTCGTGCCAACGGCACGGATGGCCATCCATCTCGACCTGGCGTTGCCGTCAGGCTCTAGCAGCCTACCCGAAGGCTTCGGACGAGCAGTCCTCGAACGCCTTCTGCTTGGCCTTGCTCCCGATGAGGCTTGCCATGCGGCCAACTGTCACCAGCGGCCCGGTGGTCTCTTACACCGCCGTTTCACCCTTACCCACCGGCCGAAACCGGTAAGGCGGTCTATTCTCTGCTGCGCTATCTCTCAGGTCGCCCTGGGCGGACGTTATCCGCCATCGTGCTCTATGGAGCCCGGAAGTTCCTCAACCGACAAAATCGGTCGCGGCCATCAAGAGGTCTCAAACGCACAACTATAGCAAGAGAATCGTCGAAAGCAAAGCGTAAAAAAACTTTTGTTTTCTCGGGGAGTTTTCCAGCAAATCACCAATCTTATGGATACAATGATGACTACCAAGCAGCGATGCAGCTGGTTGGTCCGTATATAGCGGTTAACACCGCTTGAGTCTAGGGAGGTCCACATGGAAATCGTCGTTACCGGACGTCATACGCAGATCAAGCAGAGGTTCCGTGACGTTGTCGAAAGCAAGATGAATCGTGTGACCGCTATCGCCCCGGATGCGCAGCGTGTCCAGATTGTGCTGTCCCACGAGGGCAATCCGCGTCAGGCCGACACCGCCAAGCGCGTTGAGATCACCGTCATCGCAGGTCGTACCGTGGTGCGTGCCGACGCCTCCAGCGCCGACGAGTTCAGCGCGCTCGATTTGGCTCTCGACAAGCTGACGCTTCGTCTGCGCCGTACCCGCGACCGCCGCAAGGACCATCGTCGTGGCTACACCGATCCGGTCCCGGTCGATCTGGGCCCGGTCGAGCCGGTCGTCGTCGAGGAGCCGGAGCCGGAAGCGCCGAACAATAGCCCGGCCGACGCCGTTTCCGCTGATCTCGGCCCTGGCGAATCCGTCGAGGTCCAGGTCGGCGACACCCCAATCGTCATCCGCCGCAAGCTGCACATCGCCGAGCCGATGACCATTGACGAGGCCCTGTACGAGATGGAGCTGATCGGTCACGACTTCTTCCTGTTCGTCAACAAGGAAACCGGTCGTCCGTCCGTCGTCTACCACCGTCACGGTTGGAGCTACGGCGTCTTCGAAATCGACACTCCGGAGAATGTGGCCAAGAAGTAATGGCTAATGGCTGAAAACTGAACGATAAGAGGCCCGCATGTCATACATGCGGGCCTCTTTTCTTATGCGAAAAACAAGATACGTCAAAACTTACGTAAAATGGACGGAGCTTTTCGGAAATCGCGAGAAAGCGACTATCCTCAATCGAGGAAAGTCACCATACACAAAGGGAGTGATTGTGGTAGATATCGTTGACAAAGCCCTACGCATGGGTGAAGGCCGACAGATCAAGAAGCTTGAGAACGTGGCCAAAGCGACGAACGCCTTGGAAGACGAGATCGCGGCGCTTGACGACGAGGAGCTCAAGGGCCAGACCGCCAAGTTCAAGCAGCGTATCGAAAACGGCGAGTCCCTTGACAAGCTCATGCCGGAAGCCTTCGCCACCGTGCGTGAAGCTTCCAAGCGAACCTTGGGCCTGCGCCACTTCGACGTGCAGCTCATGGGCGGCGCCGCTCTGCACTGGGGCAACATCGCCGAAATGAAGACCGGTGAAGGCAAGACCCTTGTGGCCACGCTGCCGGCCAACCTGAACGCACTCGACGGTCAGGGCGTCCACGTCGTCACCGTCAACGACTATCTGGCCAGCTACCAAGCCGAGCTGATGGGCCGTGTCTACCGCTTCCTCGGCATGAGCACCGGCTGCATCATCACCAACCAGAAGCCGCCGGAGCGTCGCAAGCAGTACAACGCCGACATCACCTACGGCACCAACAACGAATTCGGTTTTGATTACCTGCGCGACAACATGGCATGGGAGAAATCCGATCTCGTACAGCGTGGCCACCACTACGCCATCGTCGATGAGGTCGACTCCATTCTCATCGACGAAGCCCGTACCCCGTTGATCATCTCCGGTCCGGCCGAAGGCGACGTGACCCGCTGGTACCGCCAGTTCGCGCGCCTGGTCCTGAAGCTCAACCGCGACGAGGATTACGAGGTCGACGAGAAGAAGAAGGTCGTCGGCATCCTTGATCCGGGCATCACCAAGGTCGAGGACTACCTCGGCATCGACAACCTGTACGAACCGAACAACACCGCATTGATCGGCTATCTGAACAACGCCATCAAGGCCAAGGAACTGTTCCTGCGCGACCGCGACTACGTCGTGACCGGCGGCGAAGTGCTCATCGTCGACGAGCACACCGGACGTATCCTGCCGGGCCGCCGTTACAACGAGGGTCTGCACCAAGCCATCGAAGCCAAGGAAGGCGTGGAGGTCAAGGCCGAAAACCAGACCTTCGCCACCATCACCCTGCAGAACTACTTCCGCATGTACGACAAGCTGGCAGGCATGACCGGTACCGCAGAGACCGAAGCCGCCGAATTCATGGGCACCTACAAGCTGGGCGTGCTGCCGATTCCGACCAACAAGCCGATGATCCGCGAGGATAAGGACGATCTGATCTTCCGTACCAAGAAGGAAAAGCTCGCCGCCATCGTCCGTGATGTGGCCAAGCGCCACAAGAAGGGCCAGCCGGTCCTGCTGGGTACCGCATCCGTGGAATCCTCCGAAGTCGTGTCCTCTCTGCTTGACGTGGCCAAGATTCCTCACCAGGTGCTGAACGCGAAGCAGCATGACAAGGAAGCCGCCGTTGTGGCCGTCGCAGGCCGTAAGGGCGCCGTCACCGTGGCCACCAACATGGCAGGCCGTGGTACCGATATCATGCTCGGCGGCAACGTCGAGTTCCTCGCCGATGCGAAGCTCAAGTCCGAAGGCTATTCTCCGGATGACACTCCGGACGAGTACGAGAAGCGTTGGCCGGGCACTTTGGCCGAAATCAAGGACCAGGTCAAGGACGAGCATGAGGAAGTCGTCAAGCTCGGCGGTCTGTACGTGCTCGGCACCGAGCGCCACGAATCCCGCCGTATCGACAACCAGCTGCGCGGCCGTTCCGGCCGTCAGGGAGATCCGGGTGAATCCCGTTTCTACCTGTCCCTCGAGGACGATCTGATGCGTCTGTTCAACACCCAGCTGGTGGCGCGTGTCATGGCCAAGGGCATGCCGGAAGGCGAGCCGATCGAAGCCAAGAGCGTTTCCAAGGGCGTGCGCACCGCACAGAAGGCCGTCGAATCGCGTAACTTCGAAATCCGTAAGAACGTGCTGAAGTACGATGACGTGATGAACAAGCAGCGCACCGTCATCTATGCGGAGCGTCAGGCTGTGCTGAAGGGCGCCGACATCCACGAGGACATCCTCAAGTTCATCGACGACACCGTGCTGAGCTACATCAAGGGCGCCAACAACGGTTCCGACAAGCCGGCCGATTGGGATTGGGACGGTCTGTTCAAGGCCATCTCCTCCGTGTACCCGATCGCCGTGGAGCAGGAAGCGGCCAAGGACGCCGTCGACAAGCTCAAGGGCGACAAGGCCGTTGAGGCCCTGAAGGAGCTCATCGTCTCCGACGCCAAGGACCAGTACTCCGATTTCGAAGACAAGCTCGGCAGCGAAGGCCTGCGCCAGCTCGAGCGCCGCGTGGTGCTCGCCGTGCTCGACCGCAAGTGGCGTGAACACCTCTACGAGATGGACTACCTCAAGGACGGCATCGGCCTGCGCGGTATGGGCCAGCGCGACCCGCTGGTCGAATACCAGCGTGAAGGCTACCAGATGTACAACTCCATGATCGAAGCCATCAAGGAGGAAACCATCCAGCTGCTGTTCCACGTGGACATCGAACGCGTGGCCATGACCGAGGACGAGGAGACCGAATCCGATGAGGATGAGGCCGTGAACGCCGCCGAGGCCGTAATGGGTCTGGACGGCGAAGCCGCCGCGACCGGCGAATCCGCTCCTGCAGAGCCGGAGACCGATGACAAGGCCGAAAAGACCACCATCGATGAACTGGCTGACGAGCAGAAGAACGAGAAGGGCATCGTCGGCATGCAGCCGATCAGCCATGCCGAAGGCAAGGTCCCGGCCACCAAGCGTCCGAAGAGCGCGGAATTGCACTCCCCATGGGCGGATGGCCGTACCTTCCCGGGAACCGGCAAGAACGCCCAGTGCCCATGCGGTTCTGGTCGTAAGTACAAGATGTGCCATGGCCAGAATGAGGCGTGACGCTTCGCATAAGCCAAGGTGATGGCCCCGTCGGTGTGTTTCATACTGTCGGGGCCATCACCATATCAGGGGTTCACACAGCGGATGTCATTCCCCAAAATCGATGTCGTCCATGGCCTCTGTGGCTGGAATGCGCACCTCCGGTCCGCAAATCCAGTTGAAAACAGGTCTTTTTACAAAGGGACCGAGGTCTCCATCTCCATAGCCAATACGTCCACGGCAACGACCCACTGCCCACTGTCTTATTTGCTGTCATATCGTCTGTTTTTTCGGGTGACGCTTCGGCATCCGCCGAAACGATTTCCCGAGTATGGAGAATGCTGAAACGAATACCACGTTGCCTGCCTCCAGATTATTTCGATGCAGTCAAGTCAGAGTCACCTTGAAGCGATCGTACTTTCACAGATACGTCGCAGACTCGCCGCAGTTTCTTGATAGCAGCATTGATTTGTTTGGAAACGGCTGCACGTGAAATCCCACTACTGCGAGCTACATCGGATTGGGATAGGTTGCGGAAGTACACATTTTCCACAGCTTTCCGCTGTCCATCGGGAAGCGTCCGCAAAGCTTCAAGAACCCGGCGAACGGCTTGCTTCCGTTCTTGTGCCGTCTCGTATTCGATGAGCAGCTCTTCCGGAGATAACGAATGCTCTTGCGGTTCACGGTTGATGCCGGCTATTTCCTCATACGACCATGCGCTTCCACCAACGCGATCGGAACGGTGACAGGAGTGCGCCACACGCTCTTCGGCATTCCAGAGTTCCTGCAAAATGCATTGCGGCGCACGGAATTCCAGCTCTTCTTCGTCGCGGTGTTCAGCCGCAGCACGCAGTGCACGATCGCGTCTAATCATCGGAAGCAGTTCCTCCTGGGTAAGTTCATATGTTTCAGTAACGGATGCATTGCCCGCAATAGGGGCCTCATGCTTAAAAACAAGCTTCATGTTCTTGGGCCTTGCTCATATAAAGTTGCTCAAGACCTGCTGACGCAATATGAGACCAGCCTTGAAAACAATGAAGCGAGATGTGTCTGCCAGTTATATGCACACTGACAGACGGCATCTCGCCCGATATCGATAAGCAGGTCTCAAAACGGATTGTGAACCACAGCCAGCTTCGCCGTGGAGTAAAAATGCAGACAGCGATTACGCCATACATAAGTCACTGATATTCGAACGGCCGTTTCCGAATACGAGCCTTAGCAATAAGAATTCACGGTCGTAACTGATTTACATGTCCATCTCCTTTCGCCATTCGGCAGAGTTCCGAAACGAATGCGGCTGATTCGTCGTATACTGGCCGTAATTCCAGTAATGACAAGGCTTCATCCGCATCTGTTTTCATCGTAGGAAATTGACCTATCAGAACCGAAGACGAAATAAGACGACGTAAGGCGAGGAGGAGACGAACGATGGATAAGCCCAACGGCACATATGCTTTAGGAGTGTTCTGCACATTCGTTCGGCCCTACGTCAGTGGGGAAAGCCGCGGAATCAGCACACAGAAAAAAGGGTTCATGAAAGATTTCTTCGATGTCATCCTTGAATCAAGCGCAACAGACACATCAGACGTAAACAAAAGGCACTATTCAAAGGCGAAGACGGCAATCAATGAAGGCGTATGGGCGGGTATCAACCAAACGGATTTGGTGAAGTTCTTCAACGGATGCAGAAAACTACCGCAATGGAAGGCCTCTGAATTCTTTCAGCATCTGGATAAGGCCCGAGTGGAAAGCCTGTTTGACGATATTGGTATTGACGCGCTATCGCAGTTTCAGCGTTGTCTCGGTCAGGTGAACATCAAAGCCCCGTCAATTGACAAACTCCCATCCGCAGTGAGCACTTGGCTGTTCGAGATCTTGGAAGCGAATGCCGACAATCGTGATCTTCTGGTGGACGGCACCGCATTTCAGCCGGAATTTGAATTGCTGGATGATCTGCCGCTGGCCGAAGGACACATCTCATCAGGGAAGCTCCATCTTGGTCGTTCAGCCGTGGCATGGCGGAAATCTCCATCCCCACCAGAATCACCGGATTTCAATGTGGAAAGAACGTATCTTGCACAAATGGAATCGGCCTACGCCGAACACTTGCACAGGCAAATCCGGTCCCGAGATGATTTGCCCGACCGACAGCGCAAGGAATATGACCGGCAGCGTGGGTATTTTTACAATGCAGAAGGACTGCGGCGGAACATGAGAGATGTCATCGATGATGGTGAAACCGAGTTCCATGCGATGAAAGACGACCTCTACGATGGAGTCTGCGACGTATGCAACGAAGAATATGACGATGGGCTGGCCAGAATGCTGGCAACCTTGAACCAAGCTGCGATTCTTCCCCTTTCCGGTTCCGTCATCACCCGTTTTCCAACCATCGTCAAAGCCGCGGAGAAGAAAGGCATATGCCACATGCTGGTCAATGACACTCGACTGGAATGGGTGAGCGCCGATGAGTGATTCCCTGTTCAACACCCCGAGCGAAACCGCAACCCGTCTTACGCTATGCCTGTCCTTATTGCCACACCCTGCAACATTGGATGAAATCACGGTCATGGATTTTGCCGCAACTTACATGAAGGTCATGGGCTTTGGCAATAGTAACCTTCACGGGGATAACCCTTATGCCACAGCAGAGTATGATGCCAGGCGCAAACGTGTACGAAGAGGGCTGAACAGGCTGGTAATCATAGGCTTCGCCATCACCGAAGATGCCGGATCCAGTTATTCCGCAAGCCCGACGTGCATGCAATTCGCCAACGAATTACATGGAGAATATGTCATGGCTTATCGTCATGCCATCGAAACATTGGCGACGCTGAATTACGATTCGATAATAGAACAAATACTGGAAAGCCGGTAACCAAGATGGGGAAAATGTGGATTCGTCAAGTCAAGGCGATTCGGAACGATGGCAATGCCTCAACCATTGATTTGCAGCAGGGATTGAATTGCATCATCGGCCCGTCGAATACCGGCAAAACCGGGATTGCGAAAACGATCAGCTTCGTATGCGGCGGAAACGTCATACCATTCACGGATGTCACCGGATATGCAGGAGCATCCGTCACCTTCAGTACCGAACACGGAGAAGTGACATTACAACGCTCGTTGGCTTCGCAAACGATTCAGGTCTCTTCGACTGACTCAGATGTGGAACCGGGAGATTATACGGTCGCACGCAGAGGCAAAAACAAACGACCAATCAACTCGGTACTGCTAACAATGCTGGACGTTGATGAGGCACGAAGAATCGCAGTCAATGAGGCCTACAGAACCGTGGCCTTTACTTGGAATGCCATCCGACATTTGCTGCTTGTTCCCGAAGATCAGATCGTTCGCCCCGAACCATCGATTCTATTGCCCAAAACCACCAGCAACACAACGATGACGCAGAACCTGTCCGCTTTGCTGGTCCTCGCTCAAGATGAAACATTCAATGATGAGGCAAGACAGGAAAGTTCCGCCGAGCGCCATGCACGCAGGCAAGCGGTGGAACGATTCATCTTCAGCCAACTCGATATCATCGAGCCCCGCATCAAACAGCTTGAGCAACTTGAACGGGACGCGGCTACCGAAGGCAAAACCGTCGATAGTTATATTGAGAAACTGCGCAACACGTTACAGCAATTGGAACAACAGCGTCGAAAAACCATTGATGAAGATGCGGAACTCGTTGAACACATCAGCGCACTGCATCAGGAAAACGAGCGTCTGGACGTATTGCTCGCCCAGCGTGAAACCCTACTAGGGCAATACGATTCCGATTTGGCACGCCTTGATCTGCAGTTGCAGGCAATGCGCCATAACCGGGAACAACCTTATCCCGATGTTTGTCAGTTCTGCCACAGCACCGTCCATATCGATCCACCGAGTGAAGAAGACATTCGTGCTCGGGAAAATGAAATGTCCCGCATTCGCGAACTTCGTAATGGTGTGGCCAAGGATCAGGAATCCTTACGCCAAGCAAGAATCCAAGTGACACAGAGCATCGACGAAGCGCAAAACGCCCATCAGTCCAATATGGAACAGCTGCACCGGAATCTTGAGCCGGAGGCCCGAACAATACGACAACGACTTGATGGGCTTGCCCAGTCAGAAAGAATTCGTGCAGAATATGCCGAGCTGACTGCTTTGCGTAAAAGATTTCAAGCTACTCTTGATGGTGCCGACGAGGAAAAGGTCGATTACAAGAAATATCGGCCAAGAGAATGGTTCCACGAGGATTTCTATTATTCGATGGGTGCCACCATACGCGGAATCCTCAAGGATTCCGGCTTTTCCGGCACCGATAACGTCGGTTTCAGCCGGGAAACATTCGACATCGAAATCGGCGGATACAGCAAGGCTGAAGAGCAGGGAAAAGGATATTGTGCATTCTTCAATACGGTTATGATGCTGGCATTCCATGATTACTTGAACCGCCGTTCGGTTCATGCTCCAGGATGGTTGCTCATCGATACCCCGTTGCTGGGCTTCGACGAAGGCGCGTACACAGCGAACGGTTCTCTAAGAAGCGGCCTGTTCGAGCATCTTAAACTGCAGGCGGCAAACCAGCAGATCATCATATTGGAAAACACCGATCATATCGGCGAACTGGATTTCAGCTGAAACGTCAACGTAATCAAATTCACCAAAGACCAGACTGAAGGGCGTTACGGATATC
>ERZ1023663.522-NODE-522-length-12726-cov-10.032910_pt1 | contig 12726 bp, 8 predicted proteins | sample MGYA00380340_ERZ1023663 | MGnify/ENA primary metagenome ERZ1023663 (study PRJEB33179, sample SAMN07448982) | human gut metagenome | biome: Human-gut; feature: Human associated habitat; material: Faeces | host: Homo sapiens | place: India: Bhopal | collected... | reverse complement strand
GGTCTGCTCAATCAGCCTCGCCGACCGCTCCATATCCATCGCCATTCCCCGCCCCTCGTTCACGACGGAGGCGACGCCCGCGTCAGCCCGGCACAGGAGCCTCCGTGAAGGATTTCGGGGAAAATCGCCATCGTGATTCCGATGAGGCCGATCCGGCGCCGGCGCGGCCCCAGACCCGCCGGCGCCGGCCAAAGCGCCAGCAGCCCATTCCGTTCCGGAATCGGAACCGTCCGCCGCCGCATACGCGCCCATTCGCGGCTCATCGGAATTCGGGTTCTCGATTTTCCGCGAGATTCCCTGCCCTGTCCGCATCAACTGGTCGCGTCGCGGCCAGCGGCTGGCGATTTCCTCGCGCCGCACCAGCAAGGTGCGCCGGATTCGTATGGAGCTGAGGCCACCCAGCTCGAAACCGCCGAGAGCGGTTTTCCGAGAGAGCGTTCTCGCACCGACCCGGTATTCGCGTCCGGCATCGGCGGCCTTCAGCCACGTGGGTTGCCCGGCCACGGCCCGCCGCAACTCCTCCGCATCGTCCACGAGATCGGGGGCGAACGCGCGGAAGAACATCCGCACGTCCACGAAGCCGCGCCCCGCCGGATGCCGAAGCCGCGCCTTGTACTTGGCGCACTCCTTGCGCCAGTCCGCACCGGCCTCCCGCGCGTTGCACCGCACAAGATGCAGAAGCAAATCCTCGTCCTTCATAATGCGTCGGATCCCGTCGGCCGTCAGCCCGAGATAGGCGGCAAGCCGGGTATATGACGTTAACCATGACTCTTGCATGGCAATTCCTCTTTCCTGACCGCTGCACGTCCGCACCGGTTGCGGAACGTCGCGTGTTCAGGAGGTAAGTGCGCAGTTTTGAAAAGCCGAATACAGATGAAAATCGACGATTTTCGTCCTTTTGGCCTCTAGATCCCCCTTTTGAGGCCCTTTTCGATGTCGGTTTGCCTTGCCGTGCAATGTCGCGAATGACCGAGCTATAGATTTTTCCTATAACGGAAAGCAGTTCGACCATACGCATTTATATCCGGAAGCCGTAATTTTCCCCTCAAACACGAAAAGCCCCGTACAGCCCATCACGCCATACGGGGTAAATCGTCCTTTTCCCGCTACTTGTCCTGTGCGCCGTAGCTTTCCGTGAGGAATCGGATCAGCTCGGCGTTCCTCCTGTTGGATTCCTCGAGCTGCCTGCGCAGCGATTCGAGCTCGCCCGCGTCGCCCGCGTCCCCGCCGCCATCGCCGCGGGCGGCGTCCATCTCCTCGGTCAGCCGCCTCAACCGGTCTTGGGAGCTGTGCATGTAGTGGGCGGCCATCGAGGAGGTGGACCAGCCGCCGCGCGCTTGCAGGTCGGCGATGGTGGCATCGGTGTTCTGCGCGAAATAGGTGTTGCCGCTGTGCCTCAGGCCATGCAGCACCACGTCCTCGCAGCCGGCCTTCCTGCGCGCCTTGATGAACGCCTTCTCGACCTCCGAATGATGGACGAAGTTGCCGGTGGCGGTGTGGAACAGCTTGCCGTCATCGCCGGGGTCGGCGTATTCGTCGATGTGCTTCCTGATCTCGGCCACGAGACCGTCCGGAATGGGTATCGAGCGTATGCCGGCCTCGGTTTTGGGATCGCCGTCGACGAAACCGTATTCCTTGGAATAGGTCACGGCGTGCGTGATGCGGACCACCTTGCCGTCAAGGTCTATGTCCCTGCGCCGCAGGGCGAGGATCTCGCCTATACGCAGCGACAGCCAGAATCCCAGAAGCACCACCAGCCGGTATTTGCCCGGCATGTTGTCGGCGATCTCCCGCACCTTCTCCGGCCCTATGACCGCGCGTTCCCTGCCCTTGTGGGCGGAGCCGCCCTTGATCTGGCAGGGATTGAAGTCCAGTATCGCGTTGGGCGCGGTGCAGGCCGACTGCATGATCTGCCTGAGCAGACCGTAGGCGTTGCCACGGGTGCTCAGACGCGGCCTCTCCTTGGTCGACGGCCTGCCGTCCACCTTGCGCGGCCTGCCCATCTCCTCGTACCAGCGCTCGACGTCCTCCACGGTGATGTCACGCATGGCCTTGTCCCCGAACGCGGGATACAGCACGCTGTCCAACCGCTGCCGGTACGTGCGCACCGTGGAGGGACGGATCTCCCCACGGGCGATCTTGCCGCCGAACCAGCGTTCGGCATAATCACGGAAGGACTCCGAACGCCGCTCCTCGGCCTTCCTCGCGGAAGCCGAATCCTCATACTCATCGCGGGGGTCGACCCAGATGCCGCCGTCGATGCGGTTCCTCTGCTGGGCGAGCCACCCCTCGGCGGCCTGCCTGCTGCTGAACGCGAAAGGCGCACGGATGCGCTTGCGCCTTCCGTCATCGCCCTTCCTGTCGGGTCTGGGATCGGGATATTCGGCGTAATAGGAGGTGCCGCCACGCACCTTCTTCACCCTGATCTTGCCCCAGCTCCTGCGCGATCCACTCGTTCCACTCATCGCCTGCGACCTTTCATGAAATTCCGGACGGCCGTCCGTTCTCCGGCTCCCGCCGTTGTCGACAACAGCATATCGCGGTTCCCTCCTAGTACCCTCCGTTGGGTACGTTCCGGCAGGAAAACTACGCAGCATCCGCTTTTGCACAATGCCCGGAACCGTTGGAATCACACTGTTTTTCCCGGCGTGTCGCCGCTTCTCCCGATTTATCGAGAATCCGGTACTATGTAATTCGAATCTCGTATTCTCCGCCCGGATTGAAACCCTGGAAACCGTTGGAATCATTCGGTTTCTGGGGTTCCTTCTTTTCCACTCCGTTTTCCGGTTCCTTCCAGATTCCCTCCGAATGCTTCTTTCGTTGGCCTCGGTTTTTTGAATCGTCCCGTATCGCAAGTCTCGCGTGTACGGGCCGGCATCCAGGAAAGTCTCTGATTGCCATGCTGCGGCTTATTGGTGCCAGTCTGTGGTCTCAATAATGGGATTGTTTGCCCTCATATGTCGATATTTGATTGCGATTCGGTGGGGGAGTTGCGTACATCGTCGTTTTACGCGCACTTTTGCGCTGCGTTACGTTACGCTCGAAATCGTGACGTTGAGAGAAAGAAGCACGACGATGGTTGACAAGACGGCTGCCGGCAGCCAGCAGACTGACCAACGCGATGCTGATACTCGTGACTCTCTGGCGGCGCTTGCCCGACGCCGTCCGAATTCATCGCCAATCGTATTGCAGAGTGATGTGCAGGCCGCTCCGCAGGAAAAGCAGGAAAAACAAGAAAAGCAGAGCGAAGCTGGGTCTGCCTTGCAAACGGGCGAGGATGCGAATGATGACGTGAATCGTGCGGAAGAATCGCAAACCGTGAAAGAAAAAGACGCTGTGGATGGTCCTGATAATACGCAGCAGCCGCAAATGGCATCCATAAGCGCCATCACAACGCAGGTTTTGCCACCAAGCTTTATTCCGACCGCAACCGGTCGTATTCGTCCCGTAACGGGCGCTTTTCCCGCAGTTCAGTCCGCTTCGCAGACGGAACAGGCGCAGCGCAGGCGATCCATCCGCTCGTTGGCCGCGGGGTCGTTGCGTAGAACCAACATCGGCAATGCTGAAAAGGCCGGCGATGTGGGGAGCGCGGGTAGTACCGGACGGACGGCGGGGAATGGCGATACGCCGTCGCCGCGAATCGCCAGCAGTGCTCCCCATTATGCGAATTGACCAGTGGACTGATCAGAACGGCCAACGTAACAAATCAGTGGAAATACTGGACATACGCACGGTACGCGCGCTTCGCGCTGCATTGTACGTCGCTGTACTACGTCATTCCAATTGAATCGCAACAATGCGTATAGCAGATGAAAAGCACATATGAAAAACGCGCATGAAAAAACGGTCCCGATATATTCGAGACCGTTTTTCATGAGTCGATGAAGCAAACGCTGTCCGGCAGCGAACCGGCTCAGTCTTCGCTGGTTTCGCGCTTATACTGCACGAACGTCTTCATGGCGTAGGCAAGGCCGGCAAGCAGCAGAATGGCTGCGCAGGCAAGGGAAATGCCGATGCCGGTTTGTGCAAGCTGTCCATATTCCGACTTGGTCAGCGCGCCGGTGGACGCGGCGGTTTGATCGCCGGAAGCTGTGACGGATCCAGTTGCAGCACCATTCGCGCCAGTGTCGGCAGCCGTGCGCACAGTGCCAGTGGTGCCGTTGACTCCAGTAACGGTCGTACCGGCATTCGTTCCAGCCGTGATGCCATGCGTGCCGGTAGCAACGGATGAGCCGCCCTGCTGACCCGTCTTGGAGTTCGCGTCCTTCAGCGCCGCGATGAACGACTGATGCCACTGGTGGCTGCTCGCCGCGAACGCATCATGCCTGGTTTTAAGCTCGTCGTGAGTCTCTTTCATGTCGGCATGCATCTGGTTCAGATGGGTCTGCGTATCCTGTATATCCTGATGCAGAGTGTCGTGGCGCTCCTGACCACGCTTGACCGCGCCGTCAATCGCATTCTTTATATCCTCGCGGTCCTCCTGGTAGTTCTTCCAGGCCTGCTCGCCGTACTGGCGAAGCGCGTCGGCGTCCTCGTGCGCGTTCTGATGCAGCTGCTCGGCGTGCTGCTTGGCGGTTTCCATATCCGACTTGATCTGCTGATTCGTCTTGTTCAAGTGCTGCACGGCCTCGCACGCCTGATCGGTGCACACGGCCATATCCTGGTCGATCTGCCCGCTGATGGTGGTGCTGCCGGCCAATCCGTCCGTAGACGGTGCGACTTCACTGGCCGAAGCAGCGGAAGGCAAGGCGGCCATGCCGATGGTTAATATTCCCGCCGCTGCAGCTGCTGCAATACGATTCCTCATGGTGATTCCTCTCCTGCGCACGTTTGCATTCGATCTGTGATTGTGCGCTCGCGTTCGTTCCGTATGCCATAGTAGGAGGGGAATGTGCCTAAATAAACCGGTGGAAAAATGACATTTGTCTAGTTTCTGCGATGCTGCAGCAGTCTTCATAGTTTAAGCAGGAAACCAGAAACCAAACCAGAAGCCGGAACAGCCTGCTCAAAACATGACCAAGCAGGCCAAGCAACGGCTCAGACCGCCCGTACTTATCCCGCCCGTATTGGTTTATCTAGCGGCGGCCCCCAACAAAGATCACTCAACAATAGTGATGAATGGGCTAGCCGGCAGATTAAAGTCGTTGTACAGCATGCTCGCGCACTTCGGATTGCCACTGAACAGGTAACGTACCTGGCTCATGGCGTTGAGATCGTTCAGTATTGAACCATCGGCTGCGGTGAGCAACACCTGATTGCCCCTGATAGTGGCATTGACCGCCTGCCATTGACCGGAATAATTGGCGACCTCAAACCCCTGCAATGCCGTAGTGGTGGGAGCGGCGATATTGCTGATACCGCTTAACGGGGTCGCTTTCGGAGCGCTCTTATAGTTTGGTGCGATTGCGCTCGCGGTTTTCGAATAGTTCGGCTGCATGGCTTTCAGCCTGCTTGCGGTGCCGTTCCGGAAAGACAAGGCGATTGCGCCGTTCGCAGTGTGCCGGGCACGTTCGATAAGCGGTCCGTTGGGTACGGTGGTGCCGTCTTCCATGGCGAGATATTGCGCGGCCATGCGCGCCCCGAGAATATCCTTGCCGAGCGGATGGATTAGCGCGGATGTGCCCTTGTCTGTGTCAAGGGAAACCGTCATCGCCACATTCGACGAATCGTGCAGGTTGGTGTTGCCGAGCGTAGTCCGTTGCGCTTCTCGCACGTTTTGCGTGTACTGGTAGTTTGGCCAGCGCGCGAGCTGTACGTACAGGAACGGCAGGTCCTTGCGTCCGAACACGTTACGGTACTGGTTGATGAGCGTGGTCATTTGCGATTCGTATTGCAAAGCAGTTCCGTAATTATTGGCGTCATCGCAACCTTGATACCACAGCACGCCCGCCACATGGAATCCCTTCAACGGCGCGATATGGTTCGCATAAATATCGCCGCCTTGTACATGCCGGCGAATAGGCGTGCCACCCCACGCGGTCTGGATGATGCCAATCGGCACATTGGGGTGCTTGGCGCGCAACTGCATGGCGAATTGCTGAGCCAGATAGCTGAGGTGCAGTGAATTCGTGGAATCTGCAGTCAGCCATGCATCGGCGCTCTGATTAACAGCGGACAGTGGAAAATCAGTGTCTTCAACATCATGATTTGCGATGACAAATTTCACGTTGTCATCTACGAGCGGTTTCGGCAAATCGCCTGTCGTGATTAGTCCATTGCCAAAATTGTAAGTAGCGTTTTCGTAATACTGCACATAGTTGAGTTCCATATTCGACTGGCCAGCGGCTACGAAGACGTCTCCCACATACACTTTGGCCAGTTTCAGCACGGTTTTGCCGGCGTACTGCACTTGCAGCGAATACGGATTGAGACTTGCCTTTTGCGCGCTCAGCGTGCAGGTGAAACTGCCGTTTTTCGCTACCTTTGCCTTGACGCTCTCGGAGGTGTTGCCTTGCGTAAGTGTCGCTGACAGTTTCGAAACGTCGATGGGGTTGCTTTCCGTGGAGCTGACGTTGCCTTTGACTACGATTGGCTGATCGCGCTGGAACACCATATTGTCCATGTAGTATGAGGGCAGCTGCACATCAACAGTGGCCGCAGTATGGGCGGTGGCGGTGGATTGCGATCCGGTTTTACCGGTTGCCGTTCCGTTGCCCCATTTGGGGCCGCACCCGACGATGATGGCAACGACTATTCCTACGGTTACGATAACGGCAAGTGCCGTTCTTGCCAATCGTTTCGTATTCAATTCTGATTTGCCTCGTTCTTTGTCAACGCCCGCTCGAAGGTTCTGGCCTGTTTGTCATATGCGGCTCGTTCGGTGTTGGCTTTGCTGGTGGTCCTGGATGGGTCGGCTTTGCAGTCAAGCGCCTTCGGCGATTTGACTTCTTCCTGATACAAGGTGCTGAGCTTTTCCAGATCATATGAGGAATCCATGCTGGAAAATGCGTCGACAATCTTTCCCTTGAGCTGGAAATCTTTGGAATATGAAGCGTTCATGGCGGCAACCGCGTCTCTGCAGTCGTTAATGGCATTCAGTTCGCGCATTTTCTGCGATGTTCTCACGCCCATGACGCCGAAGACCACAATGCATACCGCAACGACGATAACGGCTACGATGATGGAACGGCGAATCAAGTTCTTGACATGGTTATGCACCCAAGTGTCGCCATCTTGCACGCCTTGCGATATGGCGATTTGGAATGGATCTTTGGTGTTTGTTTGATAGGAAACCCCTGATGCGTCTGTTTCAGGCTTTCCGTTGCGATTGGTGATGTTAACGGAATTGTCGGGTTTGCTGGTTTCGACGGTCGCGGTACTGCTGAACGTTCGGGGCTTACGGACGCTATTTGTTTGACCGTCAGCTTTGTCCGGCTGCTTTTCGTGCCGTGCCATGCTTTCCTCCAGGAGTCCGCGATACCGTTTTGATGTTGTCTATTGGAGGTGGTCCGACAAGGTCCTCTGTTCCCAAATGACAATACATAAGGTATGTTACCCGTTCCACTTCCGAATGCCAGCACTTCATGTTGTGGCATATTCGGTAAATGTGAAGTTTGGTCCGGAATCCAGCTGCTTTATTTTAAGTGGGGACATCTCAGAATACACTTAAGTTTTGCGTGTGCAATTGCGTCAACGAGTGAAAATGCGTTTTGTGAGAGAGGCTGACGATGATATCGCCGAAAAGCTTGATGAAGATTGCGACCACCGCTTCCGTGGTTGCAATGACGGTTTCCGTTGCCGTGGTGCCGGCTTACGCCATGCAGGATATTGCGATTGAGGATACGCCAAGTTCTTTTGCCGCAACTGTGGATGATGCGCAGAATTCGTCAAACAGCATGCCGGACAATCCGAACGCGACGCTGCCGGAAACGGTAAGCGAAAACATTTCGGACGATTCCACTGTGGTTTCGGAGAACCTTGCGGTTACGCCGGAAGGTGATGTACAGAACATTGAGACCGGCGAAACCGTGACGGACGCTCAGCTGGTCGGCACGCAATCGCAGCAACCTGATCCATTAGCCAAAACGGATGGCGAATCATTCATTCCGGTGAGTGCCTCGGATGTGAAAGATGCTGTGGAACAACCTGTGAAACAGTCTGCGGAGCAATCGTCCTTGAAGGGTGGCTCGACTGTCCGGCTCGCTAAATTCGAGAGCAACAAATACGGAGCACACTGGGGAACCTACAACGGAACAAAGGCGTTTTTCGATTATAGGAACAACCTGTTCGTTCAACAGGCCAAGGGCGTGATTGATGTTTCCTCATGGCAGGGTGACGTCGATTGGGCCAAGGCGAAAGCCGACGGCGTGGAAGGCGCAATCATTCGTTTGGGCTATGGCTGGGGCAACTATGTCGATGCCAAAGCGCAACGTAACATCAACGAATGCAAACGTCTTGGTATTCCTTTTGGCATCTACTGGTATTCGTATGCATACGATGCGAACTGCGCACGTGCGGAAGGCAATGATGTGGCTGCCAAACTCCGCCAGATGGGCGTGAGCCCGAACGATCTGAAATACCCTGTGTATTACGACCTTGAAAAGTGGACGTGGGCTGGTCATACCCCGCCGACCAATCCGAATGTTTATAGCGGTATGGCCGACGCCTGGTATGGCGCACTGCAGTCCGCCGGATACAAGAATCTCGGTGTGTATTCGTATACGAGCTACCTGCAAGGCCCGTTGAACAATTCGAACATCTACGCAAAGACCCGTTGGGTGGCGCAATACGGCGCCCGAATGGAGTTCACCTCATTCGGTGCCAACGACCGTGGCTGGCAATACACCAGTTCCGGTCATATCAACGGCATCAGTGGTTCCGTGGATATGAATGCTTTTGGTAATAAAGCGACCAACGTCGCATCGGGAAAATGGGTGTACAAGGACGGTCGCCAGTATTGGCAGGAGAAGGATGGCTCATATGCTCAAGGAAAAGAGATATATGACCCATCGACAGATGCTTGGTATTGGATAGATGCAAATGGCGTTATGGCTCAGAACAAAGATGTGTATTTGCGTTCGAATGGCGGTAAGTGGGTTCGCTATGATTCGAACGGCCGGATGGTTAAAGGTGAGGATTTCAGGTATGGAGCTTGGTACAATTTTGATTTTACGACCGGTGCGATGAGTAAAGGAATGACATATTTGTCCGATGAGGACAAATATGTCTATTACGATGAGACTACTGGCAAGATGATTTATGGCGAAGTTTATCTTGGCTATGATGATGAGCGCGCTGGATGGTACATGTTTGACGCAGTTACTGGCGCTAGACGCGTAGGCGATGTTTTTATACGTTCGAATGGCGGTAAATGGGTTCGCTATGATCGAAAAACCGGCAAAATGGTAAAAGGTTTGCAGAAACAGAATGGTTCATGGTACTACTTCGATCCAGTTACGGGAGCTATGGCTCACGGAAACACGTGGGTTCCGCAATGGCAAGCATGGCATTATTTCGATAACGTCACAGGCCGAGGTTGATTCGTGACTTACATTTCAGATTCGGTTATGTTACCTGATTGATTCGGCTGGAAAATGGTGAATTTTCCAGCCGCTTTCATAATGGCGACGGTGTTGCCTGTCATGGCTGATTTTCGTGCTTTGGATTCACTGATTGATACGGACACGTAAATTTGGATTTTCTTGCCATCAAGAGGGGACAAATCTACGGTGGGACATTGCGCGCTAATCGTAATAGGAGATAGTCTGGAAAGCGGCGTCAAATTGCATGATTTATCGGAAAGCGCGATATTCTGCAAGGTACTGAGATGCGCTAGAGCTGAAATATCGGAAATCTTAGTGCCTTGCAAATTAATTTGGGTTAGAGAGGTCATGGATTCAATCTGTGGTAGTTCTTTTAGAGATTTGAACTCGCTCAAATCCAGTGAGATCAATCCGGTAAAATGCTGCAGTCCTTCGACTGAAGTGATTTTTTGCAGATTATTCGTACTGCAATTTTGATATTTGGTTGTGTATTCAGTAAACGACAGGTTCTTAATTTTAGAGGCTTTTACTGAGGGAAAACCCTTATTGGATGCGTTGAGTACGGAGACTAAGCATGCAGCGAATTTTTTGTCAGGAATGACTTTGGAAAAATCGTTAGAAATAGATGATGCAGGGGACTTTTGGGGAAATGGTGTCCGCGCAACATTGTTATTCTGTCCAGAACATGCTGTTAAAGAACAGGCTTGCAATATGACCAACATTGCTAATGTACATGCGCGGACACCGTATTTCATATGGACTCCTTATAAACTGTTTCTATACAGGTTTAAATGGTTACTCGTCGTAATATGGGTGAGCATAGTTTGCTCCGTTGTAAGCCGAACGAATGCCAATATCTCCATAAGCTGCGTCGATAATTATTACATTTCTTCCATTCACTTCGACTACGACACCTGCATGGCTGGCGTCATAGTCATGAGCCCAAGCATCTCCGAACTTCCAGAAAGCGATATCTCCAACATGTGGTGTATGACTGACACGCCCACGGGATCTGTACCAATCGTAGTTATGGTGTGGCCAGCCGGTTTTAGCTCCGTCGCAGAGGAAAATGTCTAAACCGGCAGAATGGAATATGTACCAGACAAAAGCCATACATGGTCCGAATGGGCAAATGAGTCCTCCATTTGCAGCGAGCACACCTGGACAATCAGGATGCTGATTTAAGAGCGCGCGTGCTTGAGAAGTCAGTCTATCGATGATTTGTTGTTTGTTGTATTGGGCTCCTGTGTGGGGATCGAAGAAATAATGATGCCCGTCAAGAATGGCTCCACCATGAATCATGCGACTACTGGTTTTGTCGTAATATACCCATTTCTTACCGGCGTCCAGCCATGTTCTGCCCTTGGCCAAGGCTCCTGTGACAGGTTTCATGTAGTACCACCCATCATTAATGTAGTGCTCGCCGTACTGCATCTTGCCTGTTATTTTGTCGTAGTATACCCATTTGTCATGTTGGCGAAGGTAGACGAAATCATGCGCCATTTTGCCAGTGTTTTGGTCGAAATAATACCAGCCAGTATGTTCTTTGTCGTAGTTGAGATGGGCTTCGCCGTGCGCCATTTTGCCGGTGACCACGTCGTAGTACACCCATTTACCATTGTTGGAGGATATGTGTTTAACTCCCTTGGCCATGGCACCTGTCTCTTCGTCAAAGTAGTACCAGCCGCCATTGCGGTGATCTTCTCCTTTGACTAAATTACCGTTTTCGTCAAAACGAACCCAGATGCCGTCTTTGCGGTTGTTGGGAGAATTTGAAATGAATACGTCCTTGCTGACGGCCATAGTGCCGTTTTCGTAGTAGTGCTCTTTATTCTGATCCCAACCGTTTTCAGGTTTGTCTGGTTTAGTTGGTTCGTTAGGACTGGTGCTGTCGTTATTCTTGTCCGGTTCGGAAGAATCGGGTCTGTCGTCATTCCTGTTCTGTCGGCTGGAGTGAATTACACTGTTCGGTTGTGTTGATTCGGATGCCGAATCAGAAAATTGCGAGGCATCATCAGCGTCTGAAGTGATTGTATTGGAATCACCTCCTTGGATACTATTTGAATTCTGATTCGGTTCGGCAGTTTGACTATTGGAAGATACTTGCATTGCGTTGGATTCGCTGCCCAGCGCGATTGCCGGGTAGGTAATTCCCTGCAGTACTGTAATGGCTAGAAAACTGATTAGAATTTTTCTCCGTTGAAGCATATTCCCCTTTCCCTCTCATTATTCGGGGGTAATTATAGCTGTTGCTATGACAAAAAAGTTTGTTTTACAAGTCGTTCATTTACAAGAGGAGTTGATGTTTTTGGCGTGTGGCTAGAGGCGTGGTGGTGCCGATGTACAAGGAAACATTTGAAGGTGCATGACGAAGTTGCGGACAGCGTTTGACTATTGCGTTGATAGCATGACATACACTGTTAGACATGACTCATGATATGGAAGCGAACGGGCGTGGAGTTCAGATGAGACGTGAACCGACACTGGCTTTTGTGATTCCTTGTTTTAACGAAGAAGCCGCATTGCACGTAACTGCGGACGTTTTGAAGAAAAAGATGATTCAGCTTGAGGATTCGCAGGCTGTTGCGCGAGATAGCTTCGTTATTTTTGTCGATGATGGGTCTCGCGACAAGACTTGGGATGTGATTGCATCGCTGCATGAGAAGGATCCCTCCTTATTTCGTGGCGTGAAGCTGGCTCACAATAGAGGTCATCAGAATGCTCTTTTTGCTGGCTTAATGCAGGCATTGAGCATGAATGTCGACGCTGTTGTTTCCATGGATGCTGATTTGCAAGACGATCCCAATGCTGTTGATGGCATGGTTCAGGAATATCGTCAGGGAGCTGAAATCGTATACGGTGTGCGTGATAATCGCGATACTGATACTGCATTCAAGCGCGGAACGGCCCATGCCTTCTACTCTTTGATGAAGTGGCTTGGTACGGAAACCGTGCCGGATCATGCTGATTATCGTTTGATGAGTCGTACTGCATTGACGGCTTTATCTCAATATAAGGAGTCCAATCTGTTCCTTCGAGGATTGGTTCCTTCACTTGGTTTTAAAACGGCGAAGGTGTATTACAAGCGCGGAACTCGAGTTGCTGGGGAATCGAAATATCCTTTGAAGAAAATGGTTTCTTTCGCTGTAGAGGGCGTGACATCATTTTCGACAAAGCCTTTGAGCATGATTACCGGCATCGGGCTGTTCTCTGTGTTTATCGGAATCATCATGTTGATTTATAC
>ERZ1023663.516-NODE-516-length-12846-cov-6.522320_pt1 | contig 12846 bp, 10 predicted proteins | sample MGYA00380340_ERZ1023663 | MGnify/ENA primary metagenome ERZ1023663 (study PRJEB33179, sample SAMN07448982) | human gut metagenome | biome: Human-gut; feature: Human associated habitat; material: Faeces | host: Homo sapiens | place: India: Bhopal | collected... | reverse complement strand
CTGACCGGCTCATCCGCACCGAATACGCCAACAACAACGCACAAGAAGCAAACGTAGCCAGCCCGGCCCAAACACCGGTCTCCACACCAATACCCAGCAACTGTGCACCCTTCGACTGCCCCGAATGCAACGCACCCGCATACTCCAACCTACGCCGGCGCACACCAAACACACCAACCAACACGCCAATCGCCAACCCCACCCACGACATCCACCGCGTCGAACGATTCACATACGACGCACGCGCGTCATAATGCGCATCAAACCCCTTATTCACCTGCGTCACACCCGCATTCGACGAGCCGGAACCCGCCACCAACGTGGCATACAGCAGATTCTCCGTCTGCCCATCAACCGGCCACTGCTTGACCCAGCATTCATCAAACGTCGAAGCGCTCGCCGACACCGGCACGATGAACGCGTATGCGAAGCGTGTGTCACGTCCATCGTTCGGCCAGTCGAACACACCCGCCACACGCATGGTGCCTTCGCGTGTCCGCAATGCGCTGCCCACGGCAAGCCCGAAGTCCTTGGCCACGTCGCGCGGCACCCATACGCCGGACACGTCGGCCTTGGCGTTGCCGGCGATCAGCCGGATCATACCGGGTGTCACGTCATACGATGAGATGTCCTTGCCGGGTGTCGCGAGTGGCACGACCTGTTTGCCGGCACGCATCGCGCCAGCCAAGGTGCCCGTCATTCCATCGCCGGCGTCGGACAACCGGTCGCATGCGGTGCCATCCACCGTTCCACCGACGATGGCGTTGACGTCAGCGTAAGCGTTGATGCGCTGCACGGCCTGCGATTCCAAGTCGATCACGGTCATCGCCTCATATCCGCCCAGCAGCGTTCCAGAGAGCAGCACTGCGAGGAACATGGCGAACGCGCGGCTCACGCCCGAACCGATGTTGCGCAGCGCTTCGGAAAGCACCGATCCAAGTCTCATATACGCTCCCTTATTGGCGGTTTCATGCGGTTTTCACACTGTTTGGCGAAGTTCAACGGTTTCTTGCGATTCATCCGCCGACTATTTGCAAACCAGCCCGTTGAGCCCGCTGCCGATTTCGACGTTGGTGATCGCGGACGCGTCGGCATCCTGTACCTGCACCAGACTCACGCCCAGCTCGCTGCCCACAATCGTCACCTTCGCCGGCGTATTGGATGTGTTACGGGATTTCGGTACGATGCAGCCGCTGCTGCCGTCGATGCCGAACACCGCTCCCGCCGGCACGCGCAGCACCTGTAATGGTTCCTTTAATGCCACGGTGGCGTCGAGACCGGCCTTTTTGGTCTGCATGTCCATGGACTGGAACGTCTCGCTTGCCGACACGTTGCGCAGGAATTCGGCGTCGGTGATTTCCGTGCTATCGGCCGGCAATATCCCATTGACGCCATACATGCCTATAGTGCGATCCTGCCCTACCGCCGTGCCGTTTTTCACGGTGAGTTTCGTCAATGCTCCCGGCATTTTCCCGATTGCCATGCCGCCCGTCACCATGGAACCGGTGGTGGCCGTCCACTCGTCGACCGCGGCTGCGTTTTCAGGAATCCACATGGTGTCGGCGAGCGCGAGCGTGCCGTCGGAGGGGTTGCCGTTGTCGTTCATGAGTTGCCGCCAGCCGTCGGATGTGGCCCACCAGTAGGTGTCGGAACCAGCCACGCTGTTGTATCCGAGTCGGCTCAGCTCGTTGTTCAGTGCGAGCACGTCGTCGCCCTTGTCTCCGGTTTTGAGGTCGCGGTATAGGGGTGTGGCGGTGTTCAAGGCCACAATCACGCGGTCGTTGACCTTGTATGCGCCTTTGCCGGAAATAAGTCCGTCTGCGGACCAGTCGGCGGTGACGGTGCCGTTGGCGTTGCCGAGAAGATTGCGTTCGGTGGAGATGGTGGGCACGACCGTCACCTGCTGGCTACCGGAGTATTCCTGCACGCTGGCCGGCGCGGTGGTCGTCTCCCCTGCCGAGCCGAGCAATGCCGGCGCGCGGTCTGGCAGGAGCAGCGCGCATGCTCCCACGGACACGCAGATGGCGGTTGCCACGGCGAGCAGGCTCCAAGCCCATGCGAGCCGTCCGCGTCCGGCACCGTTCGTCACGGCTGTGGCGTTATGTTTCTTTCCCATGAGTCGATGCCTTTCTATTCGTCTATTTTTCCAATTCCGGGTCTTGCGATTTGCTGCCGCCTGGCGCGTAGTCGGCGAGGTCGAGCACACGGTCGCAGGCATCGCGGGTGTCGGGATCGTGTGTGGCCACGAGCACGATCATGCCTTGGCCGGAAAGGTTGTTCAGCACATGGCTGACGGAATGCGCGGTGCGCGTGTCCAATTGGGCGGTAGGCTCGTCCACGAGCAGCATGTCGGGTTTGGAGCAGACGGCGCGTGCCAGCATGAGACGTTGCGCCTCGCCGCCGGAGAGGTCGGAGAACCGGCGGTCGGCCGCGTATTCGAGGTCGAATAGCCCCATGGCTTCCAAGGCTTTGGGCTCGGCTTCCTTGCGCCGCATGCCTTTGGCGAGCAGCGGGAACACCACGTGGTCGAGCGCGGTGCGTTCCGCCACACCGTACGGGTTTTGGAACACCCATCCCACACGGTTCACGCCTTCACGGGTCACGGTCCCGGCATATGGTTTCTCCCAACCGGCGAGAATCGACAGCAATGTCGATTTGCCGCAACCGGATGGTCCGCATACCGCGATGGTGGAACCAGGTTCCGCCACGAAATCAAGATGCTCGAACAGCAGGTCGGTCCCGGGGAACCGGTGGGCCAGCCCTTCCACGACCACTCGCACATGAGCCCCTTCGCGCATCAGACTACTTCAGCGGATACCAGACCGTCTCATCCGAGGCGGCCACATTCACTCCGGCCGTCACCAAGCAGGTCAGCGCCTTCCTGTTATCGCGCAGTCCTGCGCTTTCTCCGGATTCCAAGTCCTTCTCCAATTTGTCGACAGTATAGTTCTTGGGCTTTATGCCTTCCTTCCGCAGACAATCGACCGCCACTTCCCTATCGTCAAGCAGCAGCTCCGGATTGCCCAGCTGCAATCTGTATACGGTATTAACATCCGTGACATGCAACGTACTACAGGAATACAGGTCGTCGTTGAGCTTGCTGACAGCCTCCTTGCTGGCGTCATCGGTGTTGTACGAAGGTAGGGCGTAAATGCCGTTGTCGTACTTGTCGAACGTCGGCTCGGCATAGCCTTTGTCTATGATGCACTGCTTGTAATCCGCCCATGCGCGTTCGTAGTCGGCTTGGCTGACTTTTCCGCCTGAAGCGGCCTTCTCCAGCGCGGACTTCTGCTGATCGGATATTTTGCCGCCGTCGGAATCCAACAACGATCGCGCATAATCCTTCAGCGACGACGCGATTCGTTCACCCTGTTGCGATGATTGACCCTGCTGGGATTGACGCTCCCGTTGCGGGCTTTCCTTCAGCACCCCGCAGCCCTCGCAACCGACAAGCAAAGCAAGACGGCATATGACGGCAACAGCTTTGCCACGCATATCCGTTTCCCTCGGCATCGCCATCAACCTCCTCGCAAACGACGCAGCCGTCAGGCCGCCATGGCCTGCTTCACCCCCTAGTCTAAACCCCCAAGACTTGCAGTCACGCGCGGCATACCCAATATGGGTATGTGGAACCAGGTGTTTCCCAGTATCATCCATCGAATCAATTGACGGCATCCATCATCATGCGCCATGTCGTGCGATTCGATCCGCGACATCATGTAAGCGGCATATGTGTAGAATTGACCCGTATGATGTTGAGTATTGACGAGCGCGACCTGAAAGCCAAACTCAATGAGCATAACAGTCTCATTGGCGTTGGCTCCATTGGTGACGGAATCGCCAATCTCATCGCCGGGATCTTTTATATTCTCACGGCATGGACGACCGACGGTCTGACTATGCCCTTGAAGGTGGCGTTCACGGCATGCGGATCGGTAATCGTCGTCATGGGTGTGGCTGCGATTCTTTCCAAAAGACTCAGCGCATCGAAACTATATAAGGAAATCATTGCAATGAACAGAAGAGCCAGTTCGCTCATCGCGGTCAGGGACGGTGCCGACGAGCAGGCAAACCGTTATCTCACTTATTATGACCAGCAATGGGAGTGCTGGTTCCTGCCGAACCATAGCTCATCCGGCTCATATGAAGAAGACAAAACCAAGCTCATCGGATATATGACATCGGAATTCAAGATTCCCTCCGATGCGTTCGACGTAAAATTCGTCGGTACTTCCACCAACACGAAATGGTCCACGGAGCATCAAGAGGAACGCACATACGATTACAGGCTGTATCTGGCTTCTGTGACAAATCTGCCTGAATCGTGGAGGACTGACGGAGAATTCCAAGTCGGTTCCAAACGTTGCAGATGGATGACGGTTGACGACATGATCGCCGATCCCAAAATCAACGACATCAACCATGACGTCATTCATATGCTGAAGGACAGTATCTGAATCGTTGCCGATAGCGTTGTCGGATGGTGTTCCATCCGACATTCTGCACTCCCACTCCGCGCCGGAAAGCCATCAGTCAAACGGAATGCGCGCGTGGAACATCCATATGCCGTTCTCGCAATCGGCGGAAAGCCGTCCTCCGATATGCTCGATTTCAGCCGCGAACTGCCTGAGACCATGGCCGCCGGGCAGGGTGCCGGAATGCCGGGCACCCATATCATTCACTTCGGTGATCTCCAAAGAATGCGTCTTCACCAGAACCGACACCTCGTACTTGCCTCCGGAAGGCGCATGACGCGAAATGTTCGCGTATACCTCGTTCATCAGCCGGCCGATTATGTCCTTCGCCCCATCATCAATATCCAACGGCGCCTCAAGAACATTAAGCCGTCCCGAACCATGGAATCCAACGCTGCGCAGCATCTTGTCATGGCGTTCCAGACCCCGTCGCAGCCATTGCAGGCATCGAGGCGATTCGTCGTCTTGCCACCGAATCGGCCCAGTCGGTTTCTCATCGGTTTCCATATAGTCGATGACGTCACGCACGTTGCCCAAAGCGGCAACAATGCGCTCATTGACGTCCTTCCATTGCTCTTTATCCGTGACCCGATCATCGTTCATCTGCCGTGAAGACTGCAATGCGGCAAGAGACAGATCCGAGGTGACAGCATCATGAATACGACTGGCGATTTCCGTGTTCCGTTTCAGTCGCTCATTCTCATGACGTGCGCGTTCCGCCGCCCATTGCGCGCGATTGCGTTCCTGAAGTCTACGAAATGAGGCACCGCAAAGCGCTGTGATCAGGAATATCACGATGAAAACCGGGAACGCTTTGAAACTATAGCCAGGATAGAGATTGGAGAAGAGTGCCGTCTCCACACCTTGGTTGATACTTACCAGCAGCACCAGGATGCCGGCGCACCAGTCGTTCGTCCCGTAGGCCAGCAGACCGATGGAGAGGATCGCCCCATACAATGCGCAATCAAATGATTCTCCGCGCATCGCGCACAGATAATCAGCCGCCACCAGCATGATCAGGCACACGGACGCGCACGCACGCGGCCAGAAATAGGCGAAAACGGTCAGCATAATCTGTATGGCGGTAAACATCAATGCCATTGGCGAACCTGGGTAGCACACCGCCTCATAGACCATCAGAAGTTCGCATGTCATGATGGCAGCAAGACGGAACGGATGTTTGATTCGCGGCATATCCGGCCATCGGAGCTCTTTGTTCTTCCCGGTCATGTCAGCGATCGTCCCTATGTTTCAACCATGTGATGATGGCTTGCCGTTGCGTACGGCAGTTCAGTCGTTTGACGATATTTTGCATGTGCTTGCGCACGGTGGCGATGGATATGCCGAGTCGTTCGGATATCTCTCCATCCGTCAGATATTCGTTCGCGCACAGGTTCATGATGGTTTCTTGCATGTTGGTGAGCGTGGACTCCGTTTGAGTATCGCATTTCAGTCTCGCGTAAGCTGTCATTGGAGTTTCGAAACCGGATAGTGAGCCTCCTGAAAGAACCAAGGGCACATCCCGTTTGAGCTGCGTCTCGTCGCTTTTGTCGACAATACCCTGCGCGCCAGCCGTCGCTAGCGGCACGCGATACTGGTTCAGGCTGAAACTGGTCATACCGAGAACCGGCGTGGAGCAGTCTGCCAGCCGCATGCGACGGCAGACTTCCGGGCCTTGCATGCCTTCCAACGACATATCAAGCAGTACAAGAGCGTATTGGTCGGCATTCGATGTGAGCAATTTCAAAGCCTCAACGCCGCTGGTGGCCGAATCGGCGATATTCACCGCCGGAAGAATCCGCTTGAACAGGTCGGCCAGTGCTTCGATGACGATCCTGTCATTGTCAACAAGCAGTATATTCGGATTACCAGCGTTTTCTGGCATGATGCGACACTCTTCTTTCCCGGGACAATACATGACTCATCATGCCACAATGCATCATTCCACCGCCACCCCCATACTCACATTGGGTATGCCGTGCGCCACAACGCCGTAAACGACTCATATCATATGAATCACCTGGCCACGGCGGCTCGATGTGATGATGAAAGGTGGACGATGATGTCTTGGATGAAACACAATAAACTAGCGAAAACAATCTCCGCATCAATACTGGCTGTCGGAATATGCTTCAGCACCACTGCCATAGCAAATGCTGTATGCCGGTACCCTGTCACCAGTGGCTCATATATCGAAGGCACTTATCATGTTGAATGGAGTGTGCAACCAACAAGTTCATATGTGAAGACTCAAACTGATTACCATAATCAATATTGCTATGCGCAACAAGATAGGCCACAACATTCACAGACAAGCAGAGCACTTGCCAAGCAGCATTGTTCTGCATCAGTCAGCGGTGGTTCTTCGTTAACTCAAAATGATTATGTTGAATACTATCAGTACTAGAAAGTCCGATTATCATGCGGAATGGGATAATCCATGTACTAAAAAAATTTACCATATACTTTGCAAGTATAGCTCTTATCGGCTGCGCGGGCTGTGGGGCAGCTGTCGATCGGCAGGATACGCAATCGCAGGCCGCAAGTGCCGACAGCGACGCACCCAAGGATAAAATCGCGAATTCGATACCGGATTACATCGATTTCCTTCTTGATTTGGACGCCAAACCCGATACCAAATATCCCATGAGTGACGCACAGAAAACAATTCTGAAGCGTTCCAGAAAGTCGGGAAGCGTATCGAAACCGGATTACGAGCTTGCCTGGTCGAATTACAAGCAGTGCGTGACCGGCTATGGGTATACGACACCGGTGCTCAGGCAGTTCTCCAATGGCCTGTACATGATCGCCATGCGGGATACCACCGGCATGAGCGACCAACAGCGCAAGAAGTTCAACGAGGATGAGAACAAATGCTATAACACTGAAGTCATTGCGGTGACCGGTGTATACCAGATGCAGATCGGCAATCCCGGCATGCTTTCCGATGGCGACCAAGCCATGGTCGATTGCCTTCATAAGGCCGGTATCGTGCCGAAAAACTACGACAAGGAAGCGTACAAGAAGGATCTGGACGCGCACGCCAAAAACCAGCCCACCACAGTGGATTTCTCAAACGCGGAAATGCAAAGCTGTTGGGTGGCGAACGGCGCGTCGTTCGGAGACGTCAATGACACCGATCAGTGGAAGCCGCTCGGCTGACCACAGCGTTCCCCGTCATATATCAGCATAAAACTTGCGTTCCTGCGCAACGAACGGGCGCAACATCGTGGTGATGGCGATGGCGCATACCAGGAACAGCGCGCCGACCGGCCCCAGCCACATCAGTCCGAAATGGCCATTGACCACGCCTCCGACCGCGGAACCGATCGCGATGCCGATGTTGAACGACATGGAGTTGAGCGACGCGGCCAGGTTCAACGATCCGGGATGCGACTGCGACGCGACATCCATATACAGCACTTGGGACGCGGAATTTTGCAGGTACATGAACATGCCCAGCACCACGAGCAGCAACGCGCCATACACCGGCACCCAATGCGCCACGACAAGCGATGCCATGAGCACCGCATGGGCGCAGTAGATGGGACGGATGTGCGTCAGCGGCTCCACTCCCCTGCCCCGGTCCGCGAGCTTGCCGCCATACAGGTTGCTCCACAGGCAGGCCGCGCCGAAGATCACCAGTCCGACACTCAGATATTGCTCCGGCACATGCACTTCATCGCGCATGATCGGAGTCAGGTATGTGTAGAACACGTAGCTTGCGGCCGCGCCGCACACCACGTCGAGCACGCCCAGCTGGATGCGGCGGTCGAAGAACAGGCGGAACTGGGACAGGAAGCCGATTTTTGCCGCATGGCTGTTGCGCGGCAGCACTGCGACCATGCCGATGATGAGCACGACGGTAAGCGCGTTGACCAGATGGAACGCCCAACGCCAGCCGAACGCGTTGGCCACCCAAGTGCCGACCGGCACACCCACCACGGAGGCGATGGAGAAGCCGGAGAACACCCATGCGATGAATTTCGTGCGGAAGGTGTCGGTGGTCACATCGGGCGCGTAGGTCATGGCGATGGCCACCAGTGTGCCGGACACCAGCGCGATCAGGATGCGTCCGGCCATCAGCACCGCGTAGTTGGGCGCGAAGGCGCACAGCAGGTTGCCCGCCAGGAACACGCCGATCAGCGTCATATGCGTGGCGAACCGCGGGAAGCGCGCGGACAGGGCCGAACCGAGCGGCGTGACCGGCGCGTACACGAACGCGAACAGCGACACCAGATTGCCGACCGTCACCTCCGACACCTTCAATCCGACGGCGATGTCCGGCAGGATGCCGACCCTGATGAATTCGCTCATGCCGAGCATGAAGCTCGCGGCGATCAGGATAAGCACCGGAAGATTGAAGCACCGTTCCTTTGCCATACCGCATCTCCCTTCCACACCGGGACATCAATCGATTGACGTAACCAATCCGAGGCAACACTATGCCATGCGCGATACAATATGACGCACGATGACACGCAAGACGAACAGCACGCGCAAAGCACGGAAAACCCGCAATCGCAAGCCCCTCAATCTCAAGAATCTCCGCACCATGTGGCGGAAGGCGAATCCCATCGCACGCATCGGCATGGTCGCCACCGCGACCGTGGCAGCGATCGCGGCGATCGCCATCATCGTGGGGGCGGTGCGCTTCATCGGCTGGCGCGTGCAGGTGAACGAGGCGCTCACCGCGCAAAGCCAGTCGCAGTCGCAATACGCCTTCAATCCCGGCAACATCATTTCCGACGGCACGTTCTTCAACGGCAATGCGTTGAGCGAGCAGCAGGTCAGCACCATCATCGAACAGCAGGGCGTGGCCTGCAGTGGCGAACGATGCCTGAAGTCCATGACGTTCAGCACCGAATCGCAGTCCGCGGACGAATATTGCCAGGCTTATGATGGTGGCCCGAACGAAAGCGCGGCGGCGATTGTCTACAAGGCGGGCAAGGCATGCGGCATCAGCCAGAAGGTGCTGCTCACCGTGTTGCAAAAGGAGCAGCATCTGCTCACGGCCACCAATCCAAACGATTTCCAATTCAAAGCGGCGATGGGCCTGAGCTGCCCGGATGATGCGAACTGCGACCCCACCTATGCCGGCTTCTTCAAACAGGTGTACGGCGCGGCCAAACGGTACCAGTACTATCTTCGGCACGAGGGACGCTACGGCTACCATGCCGGACGGCTCAATTACATCCAGTACAATCCAAATGCCAGCTGCGGCGGCAGCAACGTGTACATCGAGAACCGGGCGACCGCGCTGCTGTACATATACACCCCGTATCAGCCGAATGCCGCGGCGCTCGAAGCGGGGGCCGGTGAAGGCGATTCCTGCTCGTCATACGGCAACCGCAATTTCGCGATTATCTATCATTCGATGTTCGGCAGCCCGCGAGGCTGATGCATCCCAATGAGGATATGCCGTTCGAGCATATCCTCGACCAGTCCGACACCGATTCCCCGTGGCCTTTCCGCCATAGACGTGTGCGAAACGCACGAGCAAGACCGCCGCCCGGTTTATGTTCCGGACGGCGGCCTCGTGTATGACGTTTTGTCTATCGATGGTCCGCGATCACAGCTTCGGCAGATACTTCTTCAGCTCGAACGGGGTGACCTGCTTGCGGTACTCATCCCATTCCTGATGCTTGTTGCGCAGGAAGTATTCGAACGCATGCTCGCCGAGCACATCCGCCACGAAGTCGGACTTCTCCATGATCTTCAGAGCCTCGTCAAGCGATTCCGGCAGCGGCTGGATGCCCATGGCCTGGCGTTCGGCGTCGGTGAGCTCCCACACGTCGTCACTGGTCGGCTCCCCCAGCTGCATCTGCTTGTCGATGCCATCGAGTCCGGCGGCCAGCAGCACGGAGTATGCGAGGTACGGATTGGCGACCGGGTCCAACGCGCGGAATTCCATACGGGCGGAGTTGCCCTTACCTGGCTTGTACTGCGGGATGCGCAGCAACGCGGAACGGTTGTTATGGCCCCAGCAGATGTAGCTCGGCGCTTCGGCACCGCCCCACAGCCTCTTGTAGGAGTTGACGTACTGGTCGGTGACCGCGCAGATCTCGGCCGCGTGGTACAGGATGCCGGCGGCAAACTGACGTGCGGTGACGGACATATTGAATTCCTGGCCGGCCTCGTAGAACGCGTTGGCATCGCCTTCAAACAGGCTCAGATGCGTGTGCATGCCGGATCCCGGAGCGTCGATAAGCGGCTTCGGCATGAAGCTGGCATGGATGCCACGCTCCAGAGAGATCTCCTTGACGACGGTGCGGAAGGTCATGATGTTGTCGGCCGTGGTGAGTGCGTCCGCATATCGCAGATCGATCTCGTTCTGGCCTGGCCCCGCCTCATGATGCGAGTATTCCACCGAAATGCCCATCTGTTCGAGCATATTGACGGTGGCGCGGCGGAAGTCCATGCCAGGGCTACGCGGCACGTGATCGAAGTAACCGCCCTCGTCGATTGGTTTCGGTGTACGGGACCAATCATCCTGCTTCTCGAACAGGTAGAACTCGATTTCCGGATGCACGTAGAACGTGAATCCCTTTTCCTTGGCTTTGGCCAGCGCCTGCTTGAGCACATGGCGTGGATCGCCCAACGATGGCTCGCCATCGGGGGTGAGCACGTCGCAGAACATACGTGCGGTGCCCTGCGGGCCTCCGCGCCACGGAAGAATCTGGAACGTCGACGGATCGGGCTTGACGATCATATCGTCTTCGGACACGCGGGTGAGGCCTTCCACGGCGGAACCGTCGAATCCGAGCCCTTCCTCGAATGCGGCTTCCAGTTCCGCCGGCGCGATGGCCACGGACTTCAGTGTTCCCAACACATCCGTGAACCATAGACGAATGAAGCGCACGTCGCGTTCCTCAACCGTGCGCAAAGCAAACTCTTGCTGTTTATCCATAGTGTCCAATCGTTCCATGCGCATGTTACGAACGTCGTTAACACATGCCGTGTCGCGACATGTCAGCGTGCGACTTCGAGGGCTTCCTCCATCGTGAAGGCGCGCGCGTACAGCGATTTGCCGAGAATCGCGGCGTCCACGCCCAGTTCGGCGAGCTCCTTGATGTTGCGCAGGTCGTCGAGCTTGGAGATGCCACCGGATGCGGTGACCTTCGCGTCGGTGCGGGACGCCACTTCGCGCAGCAGCTCGATGTTCGGGCCGCTCATCATGCCGTCGCGTGCCACGTCGGTGACCACGTAACGGGAGCAGCCGACGGAGTCGAGGAACTTCATGGTCTCGAACAGGTCGCCACCTTCCTTCACCCAGCCGCGGGCCGCGAGGGTGTGGCCGCGCACGTCAAGGCCGACGGCCACGCGGTCGCCGTACTTCTTGATGACGGAAGCGGTCCAGTCGGGGTTCTCCAGAGCCGCGGTGCCGATGTTCACGCGGGCCGCGCCGGCTTCGAGCGCCGCGTCGAGCGAGGCGTCGTCGCGCACGCCGCCGGACATTTCGATGTTGACCTTGTCGCCCAGTTCCTTGACGATGGCGCGCAGCTGGTCACGGTTGTTGCCGGTGCCGAATGCAGCGTCGAGATCGACGAGGTGGATCCATTCCGCACCCGATTCCACCCACGTGCGGGCGGCTTCCAGCGGGGAGCCGTAGTCGGTTTCGGAGCCGGATTCGCCTTGGCGCAGGCGCACGGCCTTGCCATCACGGACGTCGACGGCGGGAAGCAGCGTCAAAGACATGTCATACCTTTCGTTGCGTTGAACGGTTTTCGGCCGTTCAACGGATCTTGCGATTACCGATTTGAATTCACGATTTTGCGATTGTTGCGATTGCCTTGCGCGAATCCGCGTTCAGAACGTCGCAACCCAGTTACGCAGCAGCTGCGCGCCGGCTTCGGCGGATTTCTCCGGATGGAACTGCGTGGCGAACAACGGTCCACGTTCGTAGGCGGCCACGAATCGGCTGCGCCCGTAGGTGCACCACGTCACATGCTCTTCCGCGTCGCCGAAGTCCAGCTGGTCGGCGGAGGTGTCGGCAGGCGAAGCGCTCATCGCGGCAAAGGAGTGCACGAAATAAAATCGTTCGTTCTCCACGCCCTTGAGCAGCACGGAACCTTCCGGCGCTTCGACGGTGTCCCAACCCATGTGCGGCACCACGTCGGCGTCGAGCAGCTCGACATCGCCCTTGATCAGACCGAGACCGGGCGTGCCGTCGCCATGTTCCATGCCACGTTCGAACATGATCTGCTCGCCCACGCAGACGCCGAGCACCGGGCGGCCGGCGCGCAGACGGTCTTTGATGACCCTGTCTCCGCCGACGCTTTTCAGTCCTTCCATGCATGCGCCGAACGCGCCCACACCCGGCACCACCAGTCCGTCGGCTTCCAGCGCCTGACGATGGTCGGACGTGAGG
>ERZ1023663.502-NODE-502-length-13329-cov-14.260735_pt1 | contig 13329 bp, 9 predicted proteins | sample MGYA00380340_ERZ1023663 | MGnify/ENA primary metagenome ERZ1023663 (study PRJEB33179, sample SAMN07448982) | human gut metagenome | biome: Human-gut; feature: Human associated habitat; material: Faeces | host: Homo sapiens | place: India: Bhopal | collected... | reverse complement strand
GTTAATAATAACTGATGTAACCGATTATTCACTATCTTCGTACCTTAAATAAGTAGATTTTAGTTGCCAATGCGAATATTAGTCCTCTTACTGATTACCCTTCTTGGTTGTGGAGCGTGCAAGGAACAGCGCGACCACAAAGGAAAGACTCCTTTGGTAGAGGTGGACGGTAACTTTTTATATAAAGAAGATTTGATGTCCGTGCTTCCGGTCGGATTGTCAAAAGATGATAGTATTCTCTTCACCGAACATTATATTCGTAGTTGGGCGGAAGAGATTTTATTATATGAGAAAGCCGCGAACAATATTCCCGATAATGTGGATGTAGACAAACTGGTGGAGAATTATCGGAAAGCGTTGATTATGCATACTTATCAGCAGGAGTTGATAAACCAGAAGCTGTCGAATGATATTTCCGAACAAGAGATCGCAGAATATTACGGAAAAAACAAAGAACTGTTTAAGCTGGAAACCCCGTTGATTAAGGGATTGTTTATCAAAGTGCCGTTGACGGCTCCCCAGCTGAACAATGTGCGCAGGTGGTATAAGTCGGAAAAACAGGATGCTGTTGAGAGCCTGGAAAAATATAGCTTACAGAATGCAGTGAAATACGAATACTTCTATGACAAATGGGTGTCCGTGACTGATGTACTGGATATGATTCCATTAAAAGTAGAGGCACCGGAAGAGTACGTAGACAAACACCGTCAGGTAGAATTGAAAGATACGGCCTATTATTATTTCCTGAATGTGAGCGATTATCGCGGAATTGGTGAAGAGAAACCGTATGAATTTGCCCGTTCGGAAGTGAAAGACTTACTGGTTAATCAGAAACGGGTGAGCTTTATGGAACAGGTAAAGAACGACTTGTATCAGCAGGCAGTAAGTAAGAAGAAGATTATATATAATTATTAAATACAAAGAATGAAGAAGTTTGTGAACTTTAGATTTGTTGTTACCCTTGTCCTGGCAATATTTGCTAATGTGGCAACCTATGCACAAGATAATGTGGTTGATGAAGTAGTTTGGGTAGTAGGTGACGAAGCTATTTTGAAGTCAGATGTAGAAGAGGCCCGTATGGATGCCTTGTATAATGGACGCAGATTTGACGGCGATCCTTATTGTGTAATTCCTGAAGAGATTGCTGTGCAGAAGTTGTTCCTGCATCAGGCAAAGTTGGACAGTATCGAGGTTTCCGAAGCGGAAATCATCCAGCGTGTGGATATGATGACCAACATGTACATCCAGCAGATCGGTTCCAGAGAGAAGATGGAGGAGTATTTCAATAAAACTTCCACCCAGATTCGTGAGACGCTGCGTGATAATGCACGTGACGGATTGACCGTTCAGAAGATGCAGCAGAAACTGGTAGGAGAAATCAAAGTGACTCCGGCAGAAGTACGCCGTTATTTTAAAGATCTTCCACAAGATAGTATTCCTTACATTCCGACACAGGTAGAAGTGCAGATCATTACTTTACAACCGAAAATTCCTATCTCGGAGATTGAGGATGTAAAAAAGACGTTGCGTGATTATACGGATCGTGTGACAAAAGGAGAAATTGACTTCTCTACATTGGCGCGTTTGTATTCGGAAGACAAGGCATCTGCCATTAAAGGTGGTGAATGTGGATTCATGGGACGTGGCATGATGGACCCTGCTTATGCGAATGTAGCGTTCAGTTTGCAAGATCCGAAGAAAGTTTCCAAGATTGTGGAGTCGGAATTTGGTTTTCACATTATCCAGTTGATTGAAAAACGTGGTGACCGTGTCAACACTCGCCATATCTTGTTGCGTCCGAAAGTATCGGAAAAAGAACTGACCGAGGCTTGTGCCCGTCTGGATTCTATTGCTGATGATATTCGTGCCAACAAATTTACATTTGATGATGCGGCTGCCGTTATCTCACAGGATAAAGATACTCGTAACAACCATGGTATTATGGTGAACATCAATGAAAATTCAGGTGTGACTACTTCTAAGTTCCAGATGCAGGATCTTCCTCAAGACGTTGCTAAGGTAGTGGATAAGATGAATGTAGGCGAAATTTCCAAAGCCTTTACAATGATTAATGAGAAAGATGGAAAAGAAGTATGTGCTATCGTGAAGTTGAAAGCAAAAATCAACGGCCATAAAGCAACCATTGCAGAAGACTATCAGGACCTGAAAGAAATTGTGATGGAGAAACGCCGTGAAGAGATGTTGCAGAAATGGATTCTGGACAAGCAGAAACATACTTATGTACGCATCAACGAAAACTGGCAGAAGTGTGACTTCAAGTATCCGGGTTGGGTCAAGAAGGACTGATGTAACCTTGCTTTGATTTTATATGCTGAAAACAAATAAGAAAAATAAACAACAAGACAGGCATAGATGGCTCCTTATAGGCTTTCTATGCCTGTTTGGTGTATGTCTTGTAGCACAAGTGAGGCCAACGGGACAGAAACCTGTGACAGGGGATTCAATTAAATCGGCTGCGGATACGTCTAAGTCGGCTTCAAAAGCCAAAACACCGGCAGGCAATAAGAAACAATCGGACAACAAGAAGCAACCGGAGAATAAAAAGACCAAAGTTTATCTGCTTCATGCTGATGAAGGTCAGGCGGATAAGTTGGCGCGTCCGGATGTGCAGGTGTTGATTGGTAACGTGAAATTGCGGCATGACAGTATGTATATGTACTGTGACAGTGCACTGATTTTTGAGAAAACCAATTCTGTGGAGGCCTTCAGTAATGTGCGTATGGAACAGGGAGACACTTTGTTCATTTACGGTGATTATCTTTATTATGACGGCATGACGCAAATAGCGCAGCTTCGTGAAAATGTGAAGATGATTAACCGGAACACCACCCTGTTGACAGATAGCTTGAACTACGACCGTCTCTACGACCTCGGATATTATTTCGAGGGAGGAACCTTGATGGATGAAGAGAATGTATTGACTTCCGATTGGGGAGAATACAGTCCTGCAACAAAACAGTCGGTATTCAACCATGATGTGAAGTTGGTAAACCCAAAGTTTGTGTTGACTTCCGATACATTAAGGTATAATACGGAAAATAAAATTGCAGTTATTCTCGGACCTTCCAATATCGTCAGTGATAATAATCATATCTATTCGGAACGGGGATTCTATAACACAATGACCGAACAAGCCGAACTGTTGGACCGTTCGGTACTGACTAATCAGGGAAAGAAACTGGTAGGCGACAGTCTGTTCTATGACCGTATCATCGGTTATGGCGAGGCGTTCGATAATGTGAAGATGACAGATTCCATTAATAAGAATATGCTGACGGGTGATTATTGTTTCTATAATGAATTGACAGACTCCGCGTTTGCGACGAAACGTGCTGTGGCAATCGACTACTCGCAAGGGCCTGACAGTCTTTTTATGCATGGCGATACATTGCAGTTGGTGTCTTACAACCTGAATACCGATTCCGTTTTCCGGTTGATGAAGGCTTACCACAAGGTACGTATGTATCGTACGGATGTTCAGGGAGTATGTGACTCACTGGTCTATAATTCGAAGGATTCCTGTATGACCATGTATACCGACCCTATTCTTTGGAATGAAGGGCAGCAACTACTTGGTGAGCAGATCAAGATTTATATGAATGACAGTACGATTGACTGGGCGCACATCATCAACCAGGCGTTGACGGTGGAAATGAAAGATTCTATTCATTATAACCAAGTGTCCGGCAAAGAGATGAAAGCCTATTTCATTAATGGAGATATGCGTCATATTGAAGTGATTGGTAATGTGTTGACCGCTTTCTATCCGGAAGAAAAAGACAGTACGATGACCGGATTTAATTGTCTGGAAGGTAGTGTGCTTCATCTTTATATGAAGGACAAGAAGATGGAAAAAGGACTGTTTATCGGTAAATCCAACGGAACGATGTATCCGATGGACCAGATACCGCCTGATAAATTGCGTCTTCCCACTTTTGCCTGGTTCGACTATGTCCGTCCGCTGAATAAGGATGATATCTTTAACTGGCGGGGTAAGCGTGCGGGCGATACACTGAAACCGACCACCGACCGGCGACCCAAAACAGAAAAGCGAAACTTAATAAATATGAAGTAGTATGGGAATGTTTAACTCAATGAGAAAGCCACGGGGCTTTAATCATCAATACATTTATGTAGACGAGCGGAAAGAAAAGCTCGCAAAGATGGAGGAGAACGCCAAACGTGACTTGGGGATGCTTCCGGAAAAGGAATTTAATCCGGAGGATATTCGCGGTAAGTTCATCGAAGGTACTACGCATTTGAAAAGAAGAAAAGCGAGTGGCCGCAAACCGGTCTCTTTCGGAATCATACTGATAATCATTGCTTTCCTTCTTTATCTGTGGCATTATTTGGCGACAGGAAGCTGGAACTTTTAATTATTAATTTACGAAGAATGAGCGATATAATTCATTTGTTACCTGATTCGGTAGCTAACCAGATTGCTGCCGGTGAAGTGATACAACGTCCCGCGTCTGTCATCAAGGAGCTAGTGGAGAATGCGATTGATGCAGATGCACAAAATATACATGTATTGGTGACTGATGCAGGTAAAACCAGCATTCAGGTGATTGATGATGGAAAAGGAATGTCCGAAACGGATGCCCGTCTTTCTTTTGAGCGACATGCCACTTCCAAGATACGTCAAGCGGCGGATCTGTTTGCTTTGCGTACAATGGGATTTCGCGGAGAGGCATTGGCTTCCATCGCTGCTGTGGCACAGGTAGAGTTAAAGACACGTCCGGAATCGGAAGAATTGGGCACGAAACTGGTGATTGCAGGCTCTCAAGTGGAAAGTCAGGAGGCTGTGTCCTGTTCTAAAGGAAGTAACTTCTCTGTAAAGAACCTATTCTTTAATGTACCTGCCCGTCGTAAATTTCTAAAGGCTAATTCAACGGAATTGAGTAACATCCTTGCCGAATTTGAACGGATCGCTTTGGTGCATCCGGAGGTTGCCTTTTCGCTTTATAGTAATGATTCGGAGTTATTTAATCTTCCGGTATCACAATTACGTCAACGTATCCTTGCTATTTTCGGTAAGAAGCTCAATCAGCAGTTACTCAATATAGAGGTCAATACTACCATGGTGAAAATCTCCGGATATGTAGCCAAGCCGGAGACTGCCCGTAAGAAAGGGGCACATCAGTATTTCTTTGTCAACGGGCGTTATATGCGTCATCCTTATTTTCATAAGGCAGTCATGGAGGCTTATGAACAGTTGATTCCCACCGGTGAACAGATTTCCTACTTTATCTATTTTGATGTAGATCCGGCCAATATTGACGTGAATATCCATCCGACAAAGACCGAAATCAAGTTTGAAAATGAACAGGCCATTTGGCAGATACTTTCGGCATCCGTGAAGGAGTCGTTGGGTAAATTCAGTGCGATCCCTTCCATCGACTTTGATACGGAAGATATGCCTGACATTCCGGCATTTGAGGAGAAAATATCTTCCGAGCCTCCGAAGATACATTATAATACAGATTATAATCCGTTTAAAGTTTCTGCCGGTGGCGGTGGTGGCGGATCGTACAGCCGTTCGAAAGTGGAATGGGAAGATTTGTACGGAGGGCTGACGAAAGCCAGTAAGATGAATAACCCGCAACCGGAACCCGAAATGGATTGGGAAGACTCTTCTATTGGCGGCCAACCCGCTTTCGTTGAAGAAAAGATGGAAACGGTCACCTCTGCCGCTTCTTCTACTTTGTATGCCAGTGAACCGGTGATAGAGAAAGGAAATCAGCATTTGCAGTTTAAAGGGCGGTTTATTTTGACTTCAGTTAAATCCGGGCTGATGCTAATCGATCAGCACCGGGCACACATACGGGTGCTTTTTGATCGTTATATGGTACAGATCCAACAGAAACAGGGGGTATCACAAGGCGTCCTGTTCCCGGAAATCTTACAGTTGCCGGCTTCGGAAGCAGCTGTACTGCAAAGTATTATGGATGATTTGTCTGCAGTCGGTTTCGATTTGAGTAATCTGGGAGGCGGTAGCTATGCCATTAATGGTATTCCTTCGGGGATTGAAGGTCTGAATCCGGTGGAACTGGTGCGTAATATGCTGCATACGGCGATGGAAAAAGGAAGTGACGTCAAGGAAGAAATCCAAAGTATTCTGGCATTAACATTGGCTCGCGCGGCGGCTATTGTTTACGGACAGGTGTTGAGTAATGAAGAAATGGTAAGCCTTGTAGACAACCTTTTTGCCTGTCCCTCACCGAATTACACCCCTGATGGGAAAACTGTTTTGACAACAATCAAGGAGGAAGACATCGAAAGATTATTCAAATAAAACAAATAATTTCATCTTTTTCTAAAACCTTTTAGTTCGGTTCGTGTTATTTAAATAGTTCAACAAAGAAAAAGATTTAAATAACCACTTAACTATTAGGTATATGAAAAAGATTCTGATGTTGCTGGCATTTGCCGGCGTTGCGTCTGTCGCTTCTGCGCAGCAGACAATGACTGTAACTGAATACGAAGTGATTCAGGTACAAGATAAATATCAAGTAATAACTAATCCTTTCTGGAGTAACTGGTTCTTCTCTGTAGGAGGCGGCGCCCAAGTGCTATATGGAAACAATGACCATATCGGCAAATTCAGAGACCGTGTTGCTCCTACATTTAACGTGTCTGTCGGCAAATGGGTAACTCCTGGATTCGGACTGCGTTTGCAATACAGCGGATTGCAGGCAAAAGGATTCACTACCAGCGAAACTGCTAATTATGTAGTGGGTGGTCCGAGAGAAGACGGTTCTTACAAACAAAGATGGGACTACATGAACTTGCATGGTGATTTGATGATTAACTTGAACGCACTTTTCGGTGGATACAATCCGAACCGCGTATATGAAATTATCCCTTATATAGGTGCCGGTTGGGCTCATGCTTATTCTCGTCCTCACACTAACTCCGCTACTTTCAATGCAGGTATTATCAACCGCTTCCGTTTGTCGAATGCTGTTGACTTGAATCTGGAGTTGAGCGCAACAGGTCTGGAAGGCAAGTTTGACGGAGAACATGGAGGTAGACCCGATTATGATGGTATCTTAGGTGCTACCCTCGGTGTGACTTATTACTTCCCTACTCGCGGATTCCAACGTCCTACTCCACAGATTATCTCTGAACTCGAATTGAATCAGATGCGTAATCAGATGAATGCAATGGCAGCAGCTAATATGCAATTGCAACAGCAGTTGGCAAATGCACAGCAACCGGTAGAAGTAGAAGATACTGAAGAAGTTGTTATCACAGATACTAACATTGCTCCGCGTACCGTATTCTTCAAGATCGGTTCTGATAAATTATCTCCGCAAGAAGAAATGAACTTGTCATATCTTGCCAGCAAGATAAAAGAATCTCCGAATGCTACATACACAATCAACGGATATGCTGACTCTGCAACCGGTACTCCTGCTTTCAATCAGAAGTTAAGTTTGGAACGTGCACAGGTTGTTAAAGACTTGTTAGTTAAGAAGTATGGCATCTCTGCCGATAGACTGAAAGTTGCAGCCGGTGGTGGTGTTGACAAATTCGGTCAACCGATTCTGAACCGTGTAGTATTGGTAGAATCTGCACAGTAATAAAAAGTAAAAAAGCGATTTCAGCATTCAGCGATTCTCTGTAATCGTTTGCTGGAAAGGAAAAGCGGCTGAAAGCGAACCTTGAAAAGAGGGGTTCATGCTTTCAGCCGCCTTTTTTATATCTGTTATTTTGGGGGTATTTCCTCTGATATTTTATTTTGTTTTAGTTTATTTGACAGGCTGATAATCTCTGGATTTTCCATAAAATCTTGGGGCCGGCACATAAATAGGTTGACTGGGAATGCCGATATTCTGCAGCTTGCCTTTCTGACGGAGTCGGCGAATATGAATCATGGCTGTGGAACGTACCATCCCCGTGATGCCTTGAAAGTCGGAACGTTGCATAATCTGATGATCGCTGAAATACTCTTTTAGCCGCATGTCTATCTCTATTTCCGATAATTTGGCAGAGTGCTTGACCCGCTTCATTTGCTTTATTTTTATATATCCGACAGATTGTTTCAGCTTCTTGTCCGAACGAAACTGTATCGCTTTTAATTTTACTTTTGAATTTCTGCGGGGAGTATCTGCAGAGATCTGTTCAATCGGATTTTTAACCTGTTTAATCGGATTTGTAATCCGATTGCTTTGAGCATCAGGATTTTCAATCCGAACTATATATTAAAGTATAGGTGTATTGCGGATTATAAATCCTGATACTCGGAGAACGGCGGATTGCAAATCCGCCGGGACGCATAATGTTTGGTAACTAGCTAACCTTCCGCTGTTATTTTTTCTAAGTATATGTCCTTCTTTAGCTAAATATCGGCAATGAGACTTTCAAATTAGGATATTTGTCACCCAATTGTTTCAAGAAGTCATTGCCAATGATAATATCCTGTATTGTTTCTTGTGGATCTGTCGGAATCTCCGGGATATTTGTAAATATCAGACAGGAGTAGATAATGAGTTCAACAGGTTTCTCGTCGGTTTGCAATGAAAGTTTGTATGCTTTCACGTTGTTTCCTCTGGCTTGTGCCTGTGCTTGTACTTGTCCCTCCATAGGAATTGCGATGAGACGGGAGTTTTCAAGACGCGCCTGATTGAATACAAAATGATTGTCGATTTCTCCATCTGTGTCTGTATCGAATAGGTGCAGATTGTCTCCGCTTAATACCAGATATTTGGGAGTTTGTACGGTATTGAAACGTACAGTTCCTAAGGTGGCCATTCCTTTCAGCTTATCTTTCATTCCGTCTTTGAGTGCGGATGCTACACCATACTCATTGCTGGCATAGTTGAAAGCGTCAATTTTTTCTTCTCCCATAGCTTCTTTCAGGAAAGATAAATCAGAGTTTAAGCAGAGTTTTTTATACTGTTCTGCATTTGCAAATTCAGCTTTGAAATCGGTGTTGTTCACTACTTGTGCCTGTTTCGAGTTTTTGTTTTTCATGTAAAACCAGTATCCTAGATATAGAACAATGAAAATGACCGGAATAAAGGTGTAAATAGACATAGTTTGTACTTTTTAATGTTATTAATAATGGTTTGTTTTATACTTCCACGGGTTTCACTTCTTTCTTTTTTCCAGGAATACATCCCCAAATGATAAGGGCAATTATAAGAAGTCCGACAGCTTTACCGCCATAACGGGAATAGAAACCGATCTTGTTCAACTTCTCTCCATCCAAATTATTTTCTTTTAGGATGGTAGCCAGTTGTTCTTCCGTCAGTTCATAGTAAGTGTCTTCCTTTTCGCAATAGCCGACCAGGCGAGGCTCTTTCTCTATGTATAGAGGGAGAAGGTAAGCGATGTTGAACTCCTGATGGAAAGTTGCCAGATCAATGTAGTTTCCATCGTCTGTTTGGTACTCTTCGGTATCAGGCAAATCTGCTACTTTGGTTAATACTTCGCGGTCGCCGAAAGGGATTTTTAAACCACGTGCGGATACTGTTTGGCAAGATAAGAAAAGAATGCCGCCAAGTGCAAATAGAAATTTAAGGTGCTTCATGCTTCTTGTGTTTAAGTGAATAATTTGTGTGATTTTTATTGATATTGTGGCAAAGATAGGAAAAAGAAGAATAAAAGCCGTATAATTGTTTGGAATTTGTAAGCTCTATTCTTTTTTATAAAATGAGGAGATTTTTTTCCTGATTTAGAGGATTTGTATCCTGATTTATGCAATTGATGTAAAATTGCATTATTGGGATAATCCAAATAATTTAATAACAATTGATTGGAGCTATTAATAATTATCTATATTTGTGATATAGAACTCAAATCTGGAATATTATGGACGACTTTAATACTGTATATGCACTACTCGTTTTGGTTATGTTATTTATTTTATTGAGTAGGTTGGACAATCGCTTCGGAAAGATAGAGAAAGAGTTGAATGAGATCAAGAAACGGATGGAAGATTATCTCAAGGTTCAGCAAAATTCTGTTGCTGAAGCCTCCAAGCCGAAAGAGGAAATATCAGAAAAAGAAACAAAAGATATTCCTGTGATGCCTCAAGCGGCAGAGCATGTTAAGGTAGTAAAGACCGGACAACGAGAAGAGGCTGTTCAGGAAAAACACGAACCGGTTGTTGAAGCAGTTGTCCGTGAGACATTGGAAAAGACGCCTGAAAAGACGCTTGAAACAAGAATGGAGGAAGTTTGCGTAGAGGCTGTTCGGAAGGAATCCGCTGAATCTTCGACTGTGCCAGTTGTACCGGTTACTCCGGTTGTTCCGGTTGCCCCGACTGTTCCGAAACAAAAGAAGCAGGTGAACTATGAAAAATTCATCGGTGAGAACCTTTTCGGGAAGATTGGTATCCTTATATTTGTAATCGGTGTAGGCTTCTTTGTAAAGTATGCCATTGATAAAAACTGGATTAATGAAACCTTCCGTACCGTGCTTGGTTTCTTGACGGGAACTGTATTGCTGGCTGTTGCCGAACGGTTGCAAAAGAAATACCGAACCTTCAGTTCGCTGCTTGCGGGTGGTGCTTTCGCTGTGTTCTATCTTACAGTTGCCATTGCTTTCCATTATTATCATATTTTCTCGCAGACTATGGCCTTTATCATTCTGATTGGTGTCACAGTGTTTATGTCTATTCTGTCTGTGGTATATAATCGGCGTGAGTTGGCTATCATTTCTCTTGTAGGAGGATTCCTTGCGCCATTCATAGTGAGTAGCGGGGAAGGAAGTTATTTGGTACTGTTCACTTACGTGAGCATATTAAACCTGGGTATGTTCGGACTTTCCATTTATAAAAAGTGGAGTGAACTTCCAATGATTTCATTTGTCTTTACTTGCCTGATAATGGGAATCTTTCTTTTGTTTAACTATACCTCTAGTTCTACGGTTATTTCGAGCCATCTGTTTTGGTTTGCTACTCTGTTCTATTTTATCTTTCTACTTCCGGTGTTCTCTATCCTTCGTGGAGAGAATATGCGGACGATGAGCCGGGGATTAGTATTCGTCATTATAACGAATAATTTTATCTATTTGCTTTCAGGAGCCTTATTCTTGCGGAATATGGGATTGTCTTTCAAAGCAAGCGGCTTGTTGAGCCTGTTTATCGCTCTTGTTAATTTAGGACTGGTTCTTTGGTTGTGGAAGAATAGGAAGGAATATAAATTCCTCGTGCATACCACGTTGGGGCTTGTGCTGACATTTGTCTCCATTACAGTTCCGATTCAACTGGACGGAAACTATATAACCTTGCTTTGGGCATCGGAAATGGTATTGCTGTTGTGGCTCTATGTTAAGTCGAAAATTAGAGTATATGAGTATGCGGCTAAAGTTCTGGTAGGACTCACTTTCGTTTCTTACTTGATGGATGTGTATAGTGTGATGTTTGAACATCATTCCTTAGATACAATTTTTCTGAATAGTTCATTTGCCACCTCTTTGTTTGTGGGATTAGCGACAGGAGCATTTGCTTTATTAATGGAATATTATCATTCCTTCTTCTCTACGGCACGCCGGTTGAAATACAGCTTCTGGAATCCTTTTATGCTTATCGTCTCCGTAATCATACTTTATTATACATTTATGATGGAATTCAATTTGTATTTTGAAGGGGCGACGAGAAGCGGAGCTATGTTCTTGTTTACAGCCATATCCATTTCGAGTGTTTGCTATGCTTTCAGAAAACGATTCCCGATAACGAAACATCTCACTTCTTATATCTTGACTATCGGGGCAAACGTACTTGTATATATTATAAATATATGGGGCGACCAGAGAATATGGACTTCCCCTCCTGTTGTACTACCATGGCTGACAGCTGTGTTCGTAATAGCGAATTTGTATTATGTAGCACGTATGTACTATACATCAATCGGCATAAAATCCCGTTTCACCGTATATCTGAATATTCTTGCCACGCTCCTTTGGCTGACAATGGTACGCTCTTTCCTTTGGCAAGTAGGAGTGGACGATTTCAGTGCCGGGCTGTCACTCTCATTAAGCATTGCCGGGTTCGTCCAAATGGGGTTGGGCATGCGCCTGCATCAGAAACTACTCCGTATGGTGAGCCTTGCGACTTTCGGATTAGTCCTGCTCAAACTCGTCTTTGATGATTTATGGGCTATGCCGACCATTGGCAAGATTATTGTATTTATCATTCTGGGATTGATATTGCTGATACTTTCATTCCTTTATCAGAAATTAAAGGATGTGTTGTTCAAGAATGACGAGGAAGAAACAAACTGAATCTTTGAAAAATATCCGATAAGAAAGGCTGCCTGTTCTACAAAAGAAGGGCAGCCTTTACCTTATAATTATGTTTATTCCCAGACGAAATCTTTTACTCTTGCGAGAAACGTTTCACCTGCTCTTCGATTAATTCCTTATCATCAAAATAATTAATCTTCATCGCCTTCTTCACGTCAGCCAAAGTCTCGGCAGCCGCAGCCCTTGCCACTTCGCAGCCTTGCTGAAGCATCTCGTAGATAGCAGGGATATCCTTGCTGAACTCCTTGCGACGATTGCGAATCGGTTCCAAAGTCTCCTGCATGATGGAATTTAGGAAACGTTTTACTTTCACGTCACCCAATCCGCCGCGTTGATAATGCGCTTTCAGTTCTGCCAGATTCGGATAATCCGGTAAATAACGTTCGAAATGTTCGGGGAGGCAGAAAGCATCTAGGTAAGTAAATACCGTATTACCTTCAATTTTTCCCGGATCTTGTACGCGGAGATGCCCCGGGTCGGTATACATACTCATGATTTTCTTTTGGATTTCTTCCGGTTCTTCCGAAAGGTAGATGCAGTTTCCGAGCGATTTACTCATTTTAGCTTTACCGTCAGTTCCCGGAAGACGCAGACAAGCTGCATTGTCCGGCAACAGGATTTCCGGTTCTACCAATGTCTCACCATATATATAGTTGAAACGGCGAACGATTTCGCGAGCCTGTTCGAGCATCGGTTCCTGGTCTTCACCCACAGGGACAGTCGTTGCGCGGAATGCTGTAATGTCTGCTGCCTGGCTGATGGGATAAGTGAAGAAACCTACGGGAATACTTGCTTCAAAGTTACGCATCTGGATTTCCGATTTCACGGTCGGGTTACGTTGCAGGCGGGATACGCTGACAAGATCCATATAATAGAAACTAAGTTCGCATAGTTCCGGTATTTGCGACTGGATGAAAATCGTAGCTTTAGTCGGATCAATACCACAAGCCAGATAATCAAGAGCAACTTCGATTACATTCTGACGCACCTTTTCCGGATTGTCTATATTGTCTGTCAATGCCTGTGAATCGGCAATGAAGATAAACATCTTAC
>ERZ1023663.496-NODE-496-length-13548-cov-7.872378_pt1 | contig 13548 bp, 14 predicted proteins | sample MGYA00380340_ERZ1023663 | MGnify/ENA primary metagenome ERZ1023663 (study PRJEB33179, sample SAMN07448982) | human gut metagenome | biome: Human-gut; feature: Human associated habitat; material: Faeces | host: Homo sapiens | place: India: Bhopal | collected... | reverse complement strand
GCAAGCAGCTTTGGAAAGTGGATGGGGCAAAAGTGCTATCGGCAATAACTTGTTTGGCATAACTAAAGGTAGTTCGTGGACCGGAGCCGTACAGCTTGTGAATACGACTGAATATTTTAGTCGTCCAGATGTAACCTTTAAGGCTCCGGAAAAAGTTTTGTCAGTTACTAAAATAAATGATAAGCGGTACAAATATTCAGTTAGACGCTTCTTTCGTGATTATGAATCTGTATCTGAATGTTTGGATGATCACCTGGCAATATTGAAGAAGCCCGGATATGCAGATGCATGGCCGTACCGTAACGACCCGCGAAAGTTTACGGAATATATCGTAAACGACATCGGTCCTAAATACGCAACAGCGCCAAACTATTACACGGAAATGTGTAAGGTGATTGCCATGGTTGAAAAGGTGGTGAAGGAGGAACGGCTATGATTATCGATACGTTGATAATTGTTGTTTGTTTGGCTGTAGATACTCCACGAGTAGAACGAAAGCCGGACCCGGTTCCTCTGGATTGGAAACAAATGGAGTTGCAACTTGATTCTGCCATGAAAGAAGCGGCAAAATGTGCCGATAAGAAGTTCAGAAGGGAGATTGAGCGGATAACAGATACTTCGGATATCCGTGCTATTGTAGATAAGTTGAAACGTGATAGAAGAAAAAGACCATGACACGAGAAGATTTAAAAATAAGCATGGCTTTTACGCTTGCATTGGTATTGGCTATACTAATGGGATTTGCTGCATTATTTTCTTCATGTGGCAGTCATCGCTCAAACATGAAGCAGAACGCTTCTACCGATGTGTCTGTTGAAACACATCGAAAGGACTCTGCATCATCCGGAAATTCCGTACAAGTTACTGAGTCGGGCAAAGTTACTGAGTCAGTTGAATCGTATGAGGTGAACTATGACACAGACAAGCCGATTGACCCAACTACCGGAAAACCTCCTATAAAGTCAGAGAAGTGGACCGGAACGAATAAAAAATCGGAGCTTGATAGAAAGGGGAATATGGATAAGAAAGAAAATGCCGTTTCCGACGAATCAACGTTTTCCCGACAGCAGGAAGACGTTCGCCTGGAAGCCGATAAGAAGAAAGATGAATCAACTATATTTAAACAGATTGGATTGGCAGGGGCAGGAATAGCTCTATTGATTGTATCTTGTATCATTGTCTGGTTAGTGTACAAGAAGAAAAGAAAGAAGAACAACCAATAACCAGACCTTCCGGGGGCTTAGTAGAAAGCCCCCAGCCGTTAGTAAAGTGCTCTAACCTACCTACTAACAACATGCGCCAGAACGCACAGCCGGGGGCTTAATGTCCTCTGCTGCGTTCTGGCGCTGCTGCTTTGTGTAGGAAGGTTAGAGACTACAAATATAGTTACTAACGGTAAACTTGCAAAATAATGAAGAGGAATAATGCCGACCGGGTATTAAATGAAAGACTTCGGGCAGGCAGAAAGGCACTAAAATATGTGCAAAGTAAATCCGGAGAAATGCAGACCTTTATTTCTAACTATTTGAAGTTCCCGGATATTCCATCATCAATAGAGTATATTGATAAGACTTTAAAGAAGGATAATAATTTGTAGATTGTTTAGGTAATTTCTATCTTTGCATCGACACTGATGTCATAATCAGTGTTGCGTTAAATGAGCCGTCTGGGATGTGAATTTCGGACGGTTTTTCACTAAAATTGCAAATGTTCTACTATTGTTCTACAAAAATAGTGTTAATAAAATGTTAATCAGTTGATTTATAGGTGATAAAATGGTAATCAATGTCAGATTCCGGTTCTGAAGGTCGTGCGTTTGAATCGCACCGGGGTCACAAAGAAAGGAACTCCCTTTGCATGAATACTTTGCAAAGGGAGTTTCTTTTTATACAATACATCCAGAAAAGTCAACCATACGGTTCTCTTTCTTGTTATAATTTCCATAGAGTTAGAGGTATGAAACAAATAATATTTATTTTTGCAATGTTAATGACTTGTCTGTCCTATGCCGGTAAGCCGGAAGGACGGTCAGAAAGGAGAACAGACATGAAACCAATGAAAGAGATTTATCTGGCAGGAGGATGTTTTTGGGGTACCGAACATTTCCTGAAACAAATAGAAGGTGTGGAGGCTACCCAGGTGGGATATGCCAATGGAAATATAGCCAATCCTACCTATCAGCAGGTATGTACCGGTACCACGGACTTTGCCGAAACCGTAAAAGTACAGTATGATCCCGATGAGGTGGACTTGCCTTTCCTTATCGACCTTTATTTCAAAACGATTGACCCTACCAGCCTCAATAAGCAAGGGGGGGATAGAGGTACACAGTATCGCACGGGTATCTATTATACGGATACCGCCGACCTGCCCGTTATTCGTGAAACCGTTGACCGGCTGGCTGCCAACTACTCCCGTCCGTTGGTTGTAGAGATAGAGCCTTTGAAGAACTTCTATCTCGCCGAAGATTATCATCAAGACTATCTGGACAAAAATCCTGGTGGATATTGCCACATTAACCCCACCTTGTTCGACCTGGCACGTAAAGCGAAGATGAAGAAAGAAGGAGATGGCGAGTATTTAAACCTGGAAAAGTAACGGACAATGGATATACTGTTAATAAGTAATGAAGATACGTGCCGCAGCCGTATCGCGCAGGAACTCCTGCATGCATTTGGCAGGGGAATGAATATCTCTACGGCAGGAATTATGGAGGGGAACTGCGTTCCCGATGCCGTGTGCAATGTGATGGAACAGAATGGTTTCAGCGTGTCTCGCAAGAAACCGTCTGGTGTCGGGACCTATACGCACCGGTCGTGGGACTACGTGATTACCCTATGTAAAGAAGCCGGAGAAGAACTGAAGTTTATCACTCTGGATGCCAAGCAGCAGGTGCATTTTGATTTTGAAGATCCCTTTAAAAATCGTTTTCAAAATGAAAGTGAGCAGGAGAAACAAGTTGCCTCACTCTATGAAACCATGTACCGGCGGCTGTATGAATTTTACCGCGATGAACTGAGTGAGCAGCTGTTGCCTCGTTGTACGTGCGGTGCAAACACCTATTGCCGTTGTGAATAGTGAAATATGTGTTTTTTTTGAAGCAATCTCTTGACTCGTCCCTAAGGGCAGGACCTATCTTTGCTTCATAAACAAAATGCGCATGAGTTTATGAAGAATAAAATGAAGTTTAAAATCGGAGAGTTTTCCAAACTTTGCCAAGTGACCGTTAAGACGCTTCGTCATTATGAAGAGATAGGATTGATGATACCCGTTGAAGTGGATGAGTGGACGGGGTATCGCTATTACGACATCAGCCAGCTCCGGTGTATGAGCCGTATTGTTTACCTCAAGCAATTAGGGTTCAGCCTCGAAGAGATATCCGAGTTGTTTGCCGATGGCAAGGAATTTCCGGATGCTGAATTGTTGAAGGTTAAAATAGAACGTTGCAAAAACGAGATTGAACACTTGATATGGCGGCAGACCGAACTTGCCAAATTGGAAAATTTACTCCATAAACAAGAGAATGTTATGGAAAAAGTGTTTAAGAAATCCCTCCCTTCAAGAATTTTTGCTACCCATCGCCGTAAAATAGACTCTTATCAGGAACTGTTCAATCTTTGTCCGAATATTATCGGGCCTGAAATGTACCGTTTGGGTTGTGAATGTCCTGCCCCGGAATATTGTTTCACGGTGGAATATAATGAGGAATATGGGGTTGATATTGATATCGAGTTTTTTGAAGCGGTGGCTGAACGCAAGGAAGATTCGGAACTGATTAAATTCAAGGAACTTCCGGAAGTACCGGTTGCGCTCTGTGTCAACCATTACGGTGCTTATGAGCATATGCCCGAAACTTTCGCCGAGCTTTTTGCGTATGCCGAGGCAAATGGATACGAGGTCATTGACCGTCCCCGGTTTTGCCATATTGACGGCATTTGGAACAAAGAAACGGTGGATGAATGGATGACGGAAATTCAGTTGCCCATCAAACTTTCTTAATCAGCCTTTGATTTTTGCGGAAAGCTTTCAACCGTGAGAATACCTAAAAATAGGGATAGGTAGTCAACTTATTTTCTGCGAACTTTGCAGACTGAAAAAAGAATTGAAATGAGAAGCCTGCATATTCTGTTTATATTGGTAGTTGTCACTTGGCTCGGTTTTCCGCTGAGAGCGCAAGAAGCTATTTCTATCGGGACTCGCCACACTTTGTTTTCGCATGTCTTGAATGAGGCTAGAGAATATTGGGTGTATGTACCTGCAACCCGCCCGGGTGAAAAAGAGGAAAGTTATCCGGTTCTTTATTTGCTGGACGGTGATTCTTTTTTTCATTCGGTGGTAGGTTTTACTCGCTTGTTTTCCACCTCCAAAGTTTCTTCCTTACCGCCCTGTATCGTTGTGGCTGTCCTGAATACAAACAGAACCAGAGACTTTACGCCAACCTGTTCCGCTGCCCGGCGTGACGGAACTGTCCGTCCGGGCGATAAACCGGAAGGGGGTGGGGCAGGACAATTTTGCCGTTTTCTGACGGAGGAGCTACGCCCCGCAGTGGAACAAGACTTGCCGGTGAATGGACAACACTTGTTGGCCGGACATTCTTATGCCGGGTTGTTCACGCTGCATGTTTTGCTGAATTATCCCGGTACATTTGATACATACATCGCCATAGACCCCAGTTTATGGTGGGATAAAGGATGTTTTCAGAAACAGGTAGAACGGCAGGTAGATAAGGTTGACTTTTCAGGAAAACAACTGTATGTTGCGTTTGCCACTCAGCCGCGTCCTGATAGGAAGCTGAGCCACTTTTCCCTGACAGATGATTTTATAGGGAGTGCAGTTCCTCGTATGGAGAAGCGGCATTTGCGGGTGGTATCAAAAAAGTTCCCGGAAGAGACGCATGGAACGGTTGCTCTTCCGGGATTTTATGACGGACTGAAAACGTTGTTCTTCCGTTCTGCGGTTGGAATTTCTCTGCCGAACAAACCTCTCTGAAAAAAACTCTATTTTTCAGTAAGCTGAATGATATGCACCATTGTACTAAGGGGACTACCTATACCATGGTGAGGTCTGCCAAAATCCTGAAAGCGTCATAGCCTGAGTCGCCTTCCGGCAGGAAGCGCCGAGAAGCGCCATTTCCTTATAAATCAGTATTTTCAGCTCCGGAGAAGGTTGAGTGTCCTTCTCCGGACACACTGATTAAAAAACTGCAAAAGTGCAGCCGGGGCTTCGTTGACTCCGGGCAATTGGAATAGTAGTACAACCACTGTTGTACAATGAGCGCAGCACCATATGCCCTGCTACCGTACGGAAGTGCATAAAAAAAAACAGTTGCCTGGAGAAACCCTCTCCAAGCAACTGTTTTCAGTTTCTTGATACTTTATAATCTACATATTCTAAATCTTTCTTGTCATCAATCGTCAATGTCAATCACCCTCATTTTAGAGTCAAATGTAATTTCCCAACGATTAGACAACTTTATCTCATACTCATTGTCATCGTACTCAATCTGAAGAATTCTTGCATCCGGATAATTGGTCTTTACATAGTTACGTATCGCTTCCGGTACAATCTGTACAGGAACTTCACTTTGTCTGCATCGTACCTCTTTCCATTCCCCCGATTTATCAAATTCTACCTTCTCCCCATTCGTGAACACCACATCATAGCTTTTATAAAACATTCCCGACTCCAATTTAGCCATTGCCACCTTATGGTCTTTAAAATAAGTCTTGATAAATGTCTGCGCCTTCGCCGGCAACTGGCTCACCTCTATCGGCTTATCATTATCCGCCATTACCATTGTGTGCACTGCAAACATACAAACCAACATCATAACTAATTTTTTCATACTTCTCTATTTTTAATAATTAATACTTTATTTGTTTTCTGTATTACAAAGATGGGAAGGAAATCTGGAAAGAATTGGGAAAAAAACTCTATTTTTGGAAATGAAAAAAAATCTATTTTTGAAAATGGGTGTTGCGGCTCTTCACCTATGAATTTTTGTTTGCAATGAATATTATTTAAAGACACAATAGACTATTATGGCTATGAAAATATTAAATCAGTTTATCGATGATTTTGTAGGTGTTTTCCAATATCGGTTTATGGATACCTTTCAATATTTTAAAGAAAGGAAGAAAAGTAAATATTTAGGAGATAGATTTGAGGAATGGGTTGTGAAGAACTCCAATATTAGTAAAGATGGTTATTCGGATCTATGTGATAAGAAAATATTTTGGCGGCTTTTAGATTGGAGAGGTGATAAATACATTGAGGGGTATAGGCCTCTGTCTTCATCATCTCCGGATTTGTTGATGGAGTGTGTTACCACAACGAGTACCATTCATGAAGTTGGAGATATTATAGCTGTAGAATGTAAATGGCGAAGTAAGATAGGTTTTTATCTCGATATAAAAGACATTGAAAAGTACGAGGGGTATATGAATTCCAATCTGTTGAACCGTCCGATAAAAAACTTGTTTTATGTTTTTGGCTTTGGATGGTGTGGTGACAGTCCGGAATCTGTTTATGTAGTTCCTGCCAGAGAATTGTATGATTATGATAAAGATACCTGTAGAATAACGTTCCCTATTAAAGAAACCGAGAAGGAGAAAATGGGTAGATTGGAGCGCTTTAAGAAGAAAGACAATAGATGTCTTCTGTATATCAAGTAATGGTATTACTTGGTTATATAAGCTCCAATCAACTGTTATATTGTTTGGGTCGCCGTCAATCTTTGTGGCGAAGGCTATTACTGGCATCTAATGCGGTTTGCAACCTTTCCCAGTCGTCACAAAGCGCCTGCATGGACGGAAACAATAAATCTGCTCCGGCATCCAGTAATACCTGCCTGTCCAGCGGACCGGTATTGACTGCCACAGTGAATATGCCGGCTGCTGTTCCGGCTTGTACTCCGATAGGTGCATTTTCTACAACTATAGCTTCGTTGGCTTGTACTCCGGCTTTTTCCAGTCCCATTAGATAAGGCTCAGGATGAGGCTTTCCGTATTTCACATCAAAGGCGGTCACCATGTGGTCGCGCTGAAACATACCAGGGAAGTTGTGGGCAAGGCGGTTCAGCAGGGAGTGTTGGCCCGAACCGGTGACAAGTACCGGAATAAGTCCTGCCGCTTTTACCTTTTGCAGCACTTCCCAAGCACCCGGCATACGTTCCGGTTCCGGGTGGGTACTGAATTCGGCGCTTTTCTCTGCATAGATGCTTTCTATCATCTCGGGAGTGGCATCCTTGCCATACTGGCGTTGATAAACGATGTTGATGGTGGAGGCTCCGGTACGTCCCTCGTGCATGTATGCCTCTTCACGGCTCAAGTGCAGGCCATGACGTTCCATTACTTTATGCCAGGCATCGGCATGGTAGGGCATGGAGTTGAATAACACACCGTCCATGTCAAAAAGAACGGCTTTCAGTTGGATGTAGGGGTGCCCGTGCTTTTCCAGATAACGGGCGATAGAGTTTTCGAACACTTGGTAGATTGGGGATTGAGAATTTAAAAATGCGGGGTAGATAAATAGAGAGTTGAGAATCGGGGAACGGTTCTCTTCGCACTTGTTGTGCAGCCATTTCTCAATTCTCAACTCTCAATTCTTAATTTATCAAAGTCTTGCCTGGATAGCTTTGGACTCTTCTTCGTAGCCGGGCTTGTTCAGCAATGCAAACATATTCTTCTTGTATGCTTCCACACCCGGTTGGTTGAACGGATTGACTCCCAAAATATAACCGCTGATACCGCAAGCTATTTCAAAGAAGTAGAGCAGACCTCCGATGCTTTCTTCATTCAGTGCAGGGATAACGATGCGCATGTTGGGTACGCCGCCGTCAACGTGGGCAAGCTGTGTGCCCAATTCAGCCATCTTGTTCACTTCGTCCACGTGCTTGCCTGCCAGGAAGTTCAGTCCGTCGAGGTTGGCTTCGTCCGAAGGTACTTGCAGGGAGTGCTGTGTCTTCTCCACGGAGATGACAGTTTCGTAGATGGTACGTTCGCCTTCCTGAATCCATTGTCCCATGGAGTGCAGGTCGGTGGAGAAATCTACGGCAGCAGGGAAGATACCCTTGTTTTCCTTACCTTCGGATTCACCATAAAGCTGCTTCCACCATTCGCTTACGTAGTGCAGTTTGGGATTGTAGTTTACGAGGATTTCAATTTTCTTACCGTTCTTGTAGAGCTCGTTACGCGTAGCTGCATAGATGGCAGCAGGATTTTCTGCAAACGGAACATCTTTTCCACAAGCCTTTTCCATGGCAACTGCACCTGCAACCAGTTTCTCAATGTCGAAACCTGCTATTGCGATGGGCAGCAAGCCTACCGGAGTCAGTACGGAGAAACGTCCGCCCACGTTATCGGGGATGATGAAGGATTTGTAGCCTTCGTTGTCGGCCGTTACGCGGGCAGCGCCCTTTTTGGCATCGGTGATGGCAACGATAACCTTCTTTGCCATATCCTTGCCGCGTTGGTCTTCGCATTGCTTTTTCAACAGACGGAACGCCAAGGCCGTTTCAGTGGTAGTACCGGATTTGGAGATGTTGATAACACCGAATTTCTTGTCTTTCAAGTATTCGGTGAGTTCATATAGATAATCTTCACCGATATTGTGTCCTGCATACAGAATGACCGGAGCCGTTTTCTTGTCTTGCAACCAAGTGAAGCTGTTTGACAAAGCCTCTATCACCGCACGTGCACCGAGGTAACTTCCGCCAATACCGGCAACTACTACTACCTCGCAGTTGTCACGCAACGTCTGTGCGGTAGTCTTTAGGTCGGCCAGGTGCTCTTTAGTGATGGAAGAGGGGAGGTGCAGCCAGCCTAAGAAGTCGTTGCCCTTACCGGTACCATTCTCTAATGCTTCCTGTGCAGCCTTTACTTGGGCTTCATAGGCGAAAACGTTTTCTTTGGAGATGAATCCAAGAGTCTTTTCAATGTTCAAACTAATCATAATATTCTAGGTTTTAAATTCAGTATTTCGTTTTATCTTTTTTCGCGCTTACCGGAATGAATCGGTAAGCAGCTTGATTTCAATCGTCGGCGAGATACGCTCATACAGAATGTTGTATACTGCATCTACAATAGGCATGTTGACATGATAATGCTTGTTGATTTCCTTGATACATTTTGTACCGTAATATCCTTCAGCAATCATTTCCATCTCAATCTGCGCGCTTTTCACGGAGTATCCCTTGCCAATCATCGTACCGAATGTGCGGTTGCGGCTGAAATTGGAATATCCCGTCACCAGCAGGTCACCTAAATAAACGGAATCACTTACGTTTCTGTTCAGCGGATGTACCGTTTGCAGGAATCTGTTCATTTCCTGTATGGCATTGGACATGAGCACAGCCTGAAAGTTGTCGCCATATTTCAGACCGCTGCAGATACCGGCTGCAATGGCATATACATTCTTCAGCACCGAACTGTATTCAATGCCGGCAACGTCATTACTGACAGAGGTCTTGATGAATGAACTGGCCAGTTTGCGGGCAATGGTGCAAGCCTTGTCGGTGTCGGGACAAGCAATGGTCAAATAAGAAAGGCGTTCCAGAGCCACTTCTTCCGCATGGCAGGGACCTGCCAATACAGCAATATTCTCAGCTGGGACGCCATATTCCTTAGTGAAATATTCCGAGACAATCAAGTTGTCATCGGGCACAATACCTTTAATGGCAGTGATGATGAATTTATCCTTAATCTTAGTCTTCAGTTTCTTCAAGTGAACCTTCAGATAAGGGGAAGGTGTAACGAAGATGAGCGTATCAGATTCTTTCACGACATCATTGATGTTGGAGTTGAAGTTGATACGCTTGGTATCAAACTTGACGCCCGTCAAGTAGGCAGGGTTATGACCAAGCCGTTTGAAGTCGGCAATACGGTCATCGCGTCGCATGTACCAATTTATAGACTCCGCTTGGGCCAGAACCATTTTTGCAATGGCAGTTGCCCAACTTCCTCCGCCCATGATGGCTATCTTACCGGGTAGTTTCATATCGAAATTAATAATTAAAAATTAAAAATTAAAAGAGGGGAAAGGAGTACCTTCCTCCTCCTCTTATCTTTAATCTTGCCTATTTAATTCTTTAATTTTTAATTCTTAATTCTTCCGACCCAGTCAGCAACTTCGTTTACGGTCGGGTTTGCCAGTTCCAATTTATATTTCTTGTTGATACCGCAGATGTCCATGTGGAGTTTTTGCGGATTCACATCTTTCATGTCACTCACCAGGTTGTAGCCGGCTTTCTGGATTACAGCCACCCAGTCTTCGGGGATGCCCAGCTCTGTGTATCGTGCAGGAGCATCTTTGGGGATAACCTTTTCCGGACGCATCTGCGGGAAGAAAAGCACTTCTTGGATAAAGGATTCGCCCGTCATTAACATGGTCAGACGGTCGATGCCGATACCGATGCCCGATGTGGGAGGCATACCGTATTGCAATGCTTTCAGGAAGTCCTGGTCGATGAACATCGCTTCGTCGTCTCCCTTTTCGCTCAAGCGGAGTTGGTCTTTGAAGCGTTCTTCCTGGTCTATCGGGTCGTTCAGCTCGCTGTAAGCGTTGGCAAGTTCCTTGCCGTTCACCATCAGCTCGAAGCGTTCGGTCAGTCCCGGCTTGCTGCGGTGCATCTTGGTCAGCGGGCTCATCTCTACGGGATAATCGGTGATGAAAGTGGGCTGTATGAAAGTACCTTCGCAGAATTCGCCGAAGATTTCATCAATCAGCTTACCCTTGCCCATGGTGTCGTCAATCTCCATATTCAGTTCCTTGCACACCTGGCGGATTTCGTCCTCGCTCTTTCCTTCGAGGTCGTATCCGGTCTTTTCCTTGATGGCTTCCAGGATGGGCAGACGGCGGTAGGGAGCTTTGAAGCTGATGGTCTTGCCGTCTATCTCGGTTTCTGTACAGCCGTTTACGGCGATACAGATGCGTTCCAGCAATTTCTCCGTAAAGCTCATCATCCAGTTGTAGTCCTTGTACTGCACGTACAGCTCCATACAAGTGAATTCCGGGTTATGGTTCTTGTCCATACCCTCGTTACGGAAGTTCTTGCCTATTTCATATACACCTTCGAATCCGCCCACAATCAGTCGCTTCAAGTAAAGCTCGGTGGCGATACGCAGGTAGAGGTCCATATCCAGAGAGTTATGGTGGGTGATGAACGGACGGGCGCTTGCTCCACCGGGGATGGATTGAAGAATCGGCGTCTCCACTTCCGTGTAGCCGGCTTCATCCAGCACGGCACGCATGGTCTTGATGACGGTGGCACGCTTCAGGAATTTTTCTTTCACGCCGTCGTTTACGATAAGGTCTACATAACGCTGACGGTAGCGCAGTTCGGGGTCCTCGAAAGAGTCGTAAGCCACACCATCCTTATATTTCACGATAGGCAGGGGCTTGATGCTCTTTGCAAGTACGGTCAGCTTCTTGGCATGGATGCTGATTTCGCCCATCTGGGTACGGAATACGAATCCTTCGATACCGATGAAGTCGCCTAAATCGAGCAAACGTTTGAACACGGTGTTGTACATCTCCTTGTCCTCGTCCGGGCAGATGTCATCGCGGGTGATATATACCTGGATGCGTCCTTTGGAGTCCTGCAATTCGATGAAAGATGCTTTACCCATGATACGGCGGCTCATGATACGTCCGGCAACGGACACTTGGCGAGGCTCTGCATCGTCGTTGAATTCAGCTTTAATATCGGTAGAGAAAGCATTTGTTACATACTCTGCTGCGGGATAAGGCTCAATGCCCATCGCGCGAAGTTCATTCATGCTGTTGCGACGAATGATTTCTTGTTCACTTAGTTCTAATACGTTCATTTCGCTATATTTCACTCAATTTGGGTACAAAAGTACGAAACATTTTTCAGATAGCGAACCTTTTTCCTTGAAATATAGGGAACGGGGAGTGACATTAATCCTCTCCTTCGGTATCTACCCATTCGATATGCGGGGAGAGGAGGGTGCGTTCCGTCACTTGTCCGCATTGCCCGCGGTAGTATTCGGGGATGAAGCGTATCTGCACCGCAGTGATTTGCGCCGGACTCACTTCTTCTGGGGTGTCTACCCCGGTGCCTTCCGAACGGCAGGTGTAGTAGAACGTCCCGATGCCCTTTAGCTTTACGGAGTGTCCCGAGCTCATCAGCTTGCCCAGCACTTCACCAAGGTTCATTAATACTGCATAAGTATCTCCCGGGGTTACCGTAGACATTTCCGACAATAATCGGGCTATTTCATCCGTTGTATAGGGATGTCCTTTGGTGACGGCTCTTGGGTGCCATTTGTCGTCGCCTTTCTGTTTTACTTTCTTATAGAATGCCATGGGGGCTTGTTGTTATTATGTGTCCGGCTCAACCGGTAGGTCAGGCATGGTTCATACGGTATGAATGTGCCAATCATACGGTATGATTATATCAATCATACGGTATGATTATGGTAATCATATCTTATGATTTATCATTGAATCGCAAAGATAGCATAAATCATCCGCATAGTGTGCAGGTTTAAGGTGTTTTTTCTGCTGTTCTGTTTTAAAAAAAGAGTACCTTTGCACCCGCTAAAAAGAAATAGGTATATAATATGGCAGGACAAAAGACTCCCTCGGCGTTGGGGACGGAAAGTATAGGTAAACTCTTGATGCAATATGCCGTTCCGGCAATCATCGCAATGACGGCATCCTCTTTATATAATATGGTAGACAGTATCTTCATCGGTCACGGCGTTGGGACGATGGCTATTTCGGGATTGGCGTTGACTTTCCCGTTGATGAATCTGGCTGCGGCGTTCGGCTCGCTGGTGGGTGTGGGAGCCTCTACACTGATTTCCGTCAAGCTGGGGCAGAGGGATTATGACACGGCACAGCGTGTGCTGGGCAATGTCTTTGTGCTGAACATGGTGCTGGGAGTGGCCTTTACCATCATTGTCATGCTCTTTCTCGACCCGATTCTCTATTTCTTCGGAGGCAGTGACCAGACGGTGGGCTACGCCAGGGATTATATGCAGATTATCCTTTTGGGAAATGCCGTTACGCACCTCTATCTGGGGCTGAATGCAGTGCTACGCTCTTCAGGGCATCCGCAGAAGGCGATGTATGCCACCATAGCCACGGTGGTTATCAATACCATACTCGACCCGGTGTTTATCTATGGTTTCGGCTGGGGCATACGTGGCGCTGCCGTCGCTACCATTGTGGCGCAAGTCATCTCTTTGACGTGGCAGTTCAAGCTTTTCAGCAATAAGGACGAGCTGTTGCATTTCCACCGGGGGATATTCCGTCTGAAACGTAAGATTGTATTCGATTCGCTTGCTATCGGCATGTCTCCTTTCCTGATGAACCTGGCAGCCTGCTTCATCGTTATCATTATCAATCAGGGGTTGAAGAAGTATGGCGGCGACTTGGCTATCGGGGCTTTCGGCATCGTGAACCGTCTGGTTTTCATTGTAGTGATGATTGTGATGGGGCTGCATCAGAGAATGCAGCGTATTGCGGGATATAACTTATGGGCGAAGCTGTACGGACGGGTGAACGAGGTGCTGAGCCAGA
>ERZ1023663.493-NODE-493-length-13618-cov-9.122171_pt1 | contig 13618 bp, 9 predicted proteins | sample MGYA00380340_ERZ1023663 | MGnify/ENA primary metagenome ERZ1023663 (study PRJEB33179, sample SAMN07448982) | human gut metagenome | biome: Human-gut; feature: Human associated habitat; material: Faeces | host: Homo sapiens | place: India: Bhopal | collected... | reverse complement strand
CGACACCGCGTTGACCGCGTACGAGCAGCAGGTCGAACCACTCCTCAAAAAGTGACGCGATATACATTGCGCAATATATGATTCCCGTTCACGCTGCGACGGCGCACGACCATTGGCCGCCACCGCCGCAGCGTTTCCGGGACAACAAAAATCCCTATGGCATTACCCCAGGCCATAGGGATTTTCATTATATGCTGATTCTGCCTACGAATCAGGCGAGTGGGTCGAGACCTACGAGATGGTTGCCATTGCCATCGCGGGTCTGCCGTCAGCAACGCACGCTATGCGCGCCACACATCCTTGCCGGCGGCCTTCGCGGCCGCCACATCGGCGTCAAGCTGCTCTTCGGTGCCTTCGACCTCACCCTTGATGAATTCCTCCACCAAGCGGCGGGCCTCGCCATCCTCGTGCTGCACGGCCGGAGACTTCATGAAGTAGGAGCTCGGAGCCAGCACCGGACCGGCCAGATGACGATCGAGCGCGATCTTCGCCGCACGCACGGCGTCGATCACAATACCGGCGGAATTCGGGGAATCCCACACCTCGAGCTTGTATTCGAGGTTCAGCGGCACATCGCCGAACGTGGTGCCCTCAAGACGCACGAAGGCGAACTTGCGGTCGTCAAGCCAAGCCACGTAATCGGACGGGCCGATATGCACGTTGTGCGGATCCATCTCGTGCGGCACCACGGAAGTGACGGCGCGGGTCTTGGAGATCTTCTTGGATTCCAGGCGGGAACGCTGCAGCATGTTCATGAAGTCCATGTTGCCGCCGACGTTAAGCTGGTACGTACGATCCAGACGCACACCGCGATCCTCGAACAGACGGGCCAGCACGCGGTGCGTAATGGTGGCGCCGACCTGCGACTTGATATCGTCGCCGACAATCGGCACACCAGCGTCACGGAACTTCTGCGCCCACTCCGGATCGGAGGCGATGAACACCGGCAGGCAGTTCACGAACGCGCAGCCAGCGTCCATAGCGGCCTGAGCGTAAGCCTTGTCCGCCTTCTCGGAACCAACCGGCAGGTAGGAAACCAGCACGTCGACCTTCTTGTCACGCAGCACCTGGGCCACGTCCACCGGTTCGGCGTCCGACTCTTCGATCATCTGGCGGTAGTATTCGCCCAAGCCGTCGTTAGTCGGGCCACGCAGCACCTCGACGCCCAGATTCGGCACGTCCGCGAATTTGATGGTGTTGTTCTGAGAAGCGCCAATCGCCTCGGACAGGTCCTTGCCCACCTTCAGCGCATCGACGTCGAACGCGGTGACGAATTCGATGTCACGCACGCGGTAGCCACCGAAATTGTTGTGCATCAGGCCGGGAATCTTATCCTCGTCCTTGGTGTCCTTGTAATACTCAACGCCCTGCACCAGCGACGAGGCGCAATTGCCCACGCCGGCGATAGCCACTCGAATGCTCATCTGAAAACGACTCCTCTGTTATGCGTTTCGCAGGTATACCAATCCCCAAGCATACCCACAAACCGCATTGTAAACTGAAAAATCACTGAAAAACGGCCATATTACGGCAGTCGTCAACAGATTGTCGATTTGTAAAAAAGCTGCGCAAAAACATGTTTTTCCAGTCGGACAGCACTATCTACACCCTTGTTTTTCAGGTCGTTCGGCTACGGTGGAAACCATGGTTTCACGAACACGAAGTGTCAGCTCACGCTCAAAAAGCGCCCGCAGCGGCAGCGCAACGTCCACGACGCCACGGGTGGGCACCACCTACGGGGTCCATGGAGAAGTGCTGAGCAAGCCGCCCCAGGGGCCGAAGCACACTTCGCATCGCGCACCCAAAAAGACCAGAAAACACAAGCATCTCGTGCTCAAATGGGTGCTCGGCATCTTCGCGGCGCTCATCGCGGCAGGTATCGGCCTGTTCGCCTACATGTACATCACCACGGAAATCCCGCAGCCGGAAAAGTTCGCGCTGGCCGAAAAGACGACCGTGTATTACAACGACGGCACCACGCCGATCGGCAGCTATGCGGAGCAGAATCGCGAAATCATCAGCTGCGCAGACCTGCCCGACTACGTCGGCAACGCGATTGTGGCTTCGGAAGACCGCTCCTTCTATACCAATAAGGGCATCGATCCAATCGGCATCGCACGCGCGTTCTACAACAACCTGACCACCGGTAGCAGGCAGGGCGGTTCCACCATCACCCAGCAGTATGCGGAACGCTATTATCTGGGCGAAACCACCTCGTACGTGGGCAAACTGCGTGAGGCGTTCCTGGCGGTCAAAATCGCCCAAGCACAGGACAAGAGCCAGGTGTTGTGCAACTACATGAACACCATCTATCTCGGCCGTGGCGCATACGGCATCCAGGCAGCGGCCAAAGCGTACTTCGGCAAGGACGCGAAGGATCTGACGCTCTCCGAAGCGGCCATGCTTGCCGGCATCATTCCCGCGCCGAGCGTATGGACCCCCGACGTGAATCCCAAGCAAGCTGAAAAACGTTACAAGCGCGTGCTGAACATCATGGACGAAGACGGCTACATCACGCCGGACGAGGAGAAAGCCGCGAAATTCCCGCAAACCATCGAAATCCAACAGAACAACCAGATGTCCGGACCGAACGGATACCTGCTGACGATGGTGCAGAACGAACTCGTCAACACCAAGGCGTTCAGCAAGCAGGACCTGGAAACCGGCGGCTACAAAATCGTCACCACCATTGACAAATCGAAGCAGGACCTGATGTTCTCCACCATCAGTCCCTCCCAAAACGGCATGCAAGGCATCGTGCCCGACGGCATGCAGTTCGGCGCGCTGTCGGTGAACCCCAAGGACGGTTCCATCATCTCGCTGTACGCAGGAGACGACTACCTGACCAAGCAGCTCAACAACGTCACCCAGGCAACGTACGAAGTCGGCTCCACCATGAAGCCGTTCGCATTGCTGGCCGCCGTCAACGAAGGCGTCAGCCTCAACACGTACTTCAACGGCAACTCGTACCGGACGTTCCCGGGCATCGCCGAAACGGTGAGCAACTACGGCGGCGAGAATCTGGGATACGTGAACCTGTACACGGCGACGGAACAATCCTCGAACACCGTGTACATGGATCTGCAAACCAAACTCGGCGCGCAGAAAATCGCCGAAACCGCACGGCAGGCCGGCGTTGACGATTCGTCTTTGGATGGTTCCAACCCGTTCACCGTGCTCGGCAACAACGGCCTGACCCTCAAGGACATGACGCAGGGATACGCCACACTGGCCAACCAAGGCAACAAGCCGACGCTGCATATCGTTGCCCAAGTGCAGACGGCGAACGGCACCGACCTGTACAACGCGCCGACCTCGGCGGAGCAGACGTTCGAAGCGAACAACGCGAATCTCGTGACGAAGGCGCTTACCGGCGTGGTCCAGCGAGGCACCGCCACCGAGGCGCGTGCCACTGGGCACACCATTGCCGGCAAGTCAGGCACCGCAAACGATTCCAACGCAGCGAGCTTCATCGGCTACACGCCGTCCATGCTGACTTCTGTGGCGATGTGGTATCCGGACGCCAACGGCAATCCGCAGCAGATCCCTTCGTTCGGCCGATGGACCGGCGGCAGCGACTACCCCGTGCATCTGTTCACCGAATACATGAAGCAGGCCCTTGCCGACACTCCGAACGAAACGTTCCCCGACGCCACCGATAACGGCAAGGTCGGCGGACCGGACGGTACGTGGGGCACCGGCGCGCAGAAGACCTGGACTAGAAAGCAGCAGACCACCGTGACTCCGCGCACCGAGGAGAACACCCAACAGACCACGCCGAATCAGACCGAGGAAACGCAGAATACCGGTCAGGGCGGTGGCGACGGCGGTAATAGTGGCGATAATCCCGCTAACGGCGACGGTAACGACACCAACGGTGGCAATGGCGGAGGAACCAGTGGCGATAATTCCGGTGATAACGGCGCCAATGGCGATACATCGCAGCAATAGCAGTCGCTGACTGCGATTGCCGTCGCGGTCAGCGAACACGCAAAGGGGGCTTCCCGGTTATTCCGGGAAGCCCCCTTGGTTTTGCCGCGTGCACACGCGGGCGCACGGTCGTCAGCGTCGTTCGTCAGAACACATGCACATACCGGGCAAGACGGTCGTATTCGGCACGCGTCAGCGAGGCGACGCCACCGTGCTTCGTATGCGCGGTGAGGAAGTAATCGTCCGCCTGCAACGGCATCCAGCCCTGATCGAGATCGCGGCTGACCATCGGACGGTATCCGATCGACGGAATCACGTCCACGAACAAGTACCATTCGTCGTCCGGTCCACCGTTGTTATGGTGGTTGGCGAACACCGCAGGCCCTTCCACGCCGCCGGGGTTGCCGTCCGGCACATAACCGGCGCCAATCCGGTCCTGCACCTTGGTCCAAGCCGTTCCCGGCTCCCACCAGCGCTTCGCGTCGGTGCGGTCCATCCAGATGCCGGCGCCATGCGCATTGTCTTTGGTGATGCGGTACGTGCGCACACCACCATCAGGCAGCGGACGTTGGATCATCGTGGTGTCGATGGCGTCACCGTGGTTGTCAATGAACACGCCACCATATTCGAACGTGTCCTGCGTGAAATCGGTGGTGGCGCCCCACAGCACAGTGCAGTAAACGTTCTTGTCGTCGTGAGCCTTGTCCGCATCATTGAACACGGTGCTGGACCAGTACATGACGAATGCGCCGCGACCGCCATGATGACCTTGCGGATAGTAGTCCGGCACCCAAAGGCATTCGCAGGCCCAGGCCATGCCGAGCTCCAGATGGGAGCCGTCCGGCTTGCGGGACACGTCGAGCATGCGCGGCTCACTCCAATGGAGCAGATCGTCGGATTCCCAGATGATGAGATTCGTGCTGGCGTGGTGGCTCCACTCGTACCAGCCGCCGCCGTCGCCTCCGAACACACGCAGATCGGTGGCGATGATATACCACGTGCCGGTGTCGGGATTGCGGATGATATGCGGATCGCGCACGCCTGTGGTACCGAGCGGCGAAGCCAGCACAGGCTTTCCATCGTTGAGCGGCACCCAACAGTGCGGATTGTCACCGTCGGATATATCCATGTAAATCTTCTCGGCGTAGCCGTCCGGATCCTCGATGAAGTGGACGAGCAGGTAACCGTAGTCGTCGGTTGTGTCGGTCATGGTCCCACCTTGTGGTTGTGAATGAATGAATTGGATAAGTGAATTGCGTGTTCGATAACGTACCGCGTCAACATGCGCGGATACGAAAAAAGCCGCCGCCACGAGAGCGACAGCTTTCTTCGGGAAGGAGGATTAGCCCTGATGCGTGCGGGCCCATGTGCGGATCGCATCCTGCTGCGCCGCGATGGCCTTGTTGCGGGCCAGATAGATGACCAAGGTGATGGAATACAGTGCAAGGCCGATGAGGTCCATCGTGCCCAGGGAGAAGACCACCACGATTGCCAGCCAGATGATCACCCACCGGCTGGTGGTGCCGGGAGCGAGACACCGCATGGACATGATGAAGCTGACGATGCCGATAATCAGCACCAGCAGCGCGTAGATGCCCACCACCGTCGAGGCGTTGTCCACCGCGGAATAGTCCGTTTTCAGCAAACCGTTATGTTCCAGCAGATCGTAGGCTTGGCCTTTGAACCAGCTGGTGAACATGAACAGTGTGATGGACGCCATGATCACGTTGTAGGCGGCGGCGATGGTCATCAGCACTCGTTCCGCCTTGCGAGCCAATGGTGCCGGCGGCTGCATGGTGTTGCCTTGCGGATTCATATCGGTCCTTTCCGTGGTGTGGCCTCATCCGATGTGCGATGCGCAGCTCGGGAAAGATAAAATCACAGGCCCGTCCGTTTGGGGACGGACCTGCGCATTATCTCACTCGGCCGGTATCAGCCCTTGAGGCCGGAGGTGATGTTCAGGGACTGCAGGAAGTACTTCTGCGCGAACAGGAACAGCAGCAGAGTCGGGATGATGGCCATGCAGGTGGCCGCCATCAGGGAGCCCATCTGGTTGTACTGGCCCATCTGGTTGCTCAGCAGCTGCAGACCAGCGGTGACCGGCATCTTGTTGATGTCGTTGAACACCAAGGTCGGCCACAGGAAGTCGTTCCAAGCGCCGGTGAAGCTGAACAGGAAGATGACGATCAGAATCGGGCGGATGGCCGGCAGCATGATGCGGGTGAAGATCTGGAAATCAGTGGCGCCGTCGATTTCGGCCGCCTCGTCCAGTTCCTTCGGGATGCCCTTCATGAAGTTGCGCACCAGGAAGATGTTCGCCACGTTGCCCAGGCCAGGGATGATGCAGGCCCAGTAGGTGTTGACCCAGCCGAGGGAGGCGATGATGCGGTACTGCGGGATCATGTTGACCACGGCAGGGAACATCGAGATGAGCAGCAGGACGAAGAACAGCGTATCGCGGTACTTGAAGTTCAGACGGGAATAGCCGAAGCCTGCGAGCGCGACGATGCACACGGACAGCACTGCGAACACGGTCGAGATAATCAGCGAGTTGCCCAGCCAGTTCAGGACCGGGTAGCTGGCGGACGCCTCGATCAGCGTCATGTAGTTGTCAAGCACCCACTTCGCGGGCAGGAAGTTGAACGCGTTGGAGGTGAATTCGGCCACCGACTTGAACGAAGTCGTCACGGTGTAGATCACCGGAAGCAGCCAGACGACTGCCAGCACGACGAGCACCACATAGACGGCGATCAGCGACGGGGAGACCTTTTTGGTTTTGTTTTCAGGAATTGCCGCGCTTGCGACATTGACTGTGGTTGCAGCGGACATCTTCAGTCCTCCTTATTCATGAAGATCAGCTGGATCGCGGCGATGGCCATCAGGATGATGCCCAGCAGCAATGCCATTGCGGAAGCCATGCCGGCGGCCGCAGGGCCGGCGGGGAACGCGAGGTTCCTGATATCCATCAGCAGCACCTGCGTCTGGTAGTTCGGCCCGCCGTTGGTCAGCATGACCGGCTGGCCCCACACGTTGAAGGCGCCCGTGGTGGTCATGATGGTGGTGTAGAACAGCGGCAGCTTGATTTCCGGCAGGGTGATGGAGAAGAAGATCCTGACCGGACCGGCTCCGTCGACCTTCGCGGCTTCGTAGAGGCTCTCGTCCACGCCGGAGAGTGCGGAACGGTAGATGACGAGGTTGCCGCCGATACCGGCCCACAGCACGAGTACGAAGATGGTGATCCATGCGTACGGGTTCTTGCCGAGCCAGTTGATGTCGGTGTGGAAGGTGGTGTTCAGCAGACCGAACTGGGAGTTGAAGACCATACGCCAGACCAGTGCGCCGGCGGCGATGGAGATCAGACCTGGGATGTAGAAGATCGCTTGGAACAGACCAGCGCCCTTGAGTCCCTTTTTGCCGAGCGCCACGGCAAGCAGCAGCGGCACGATGATGGTCAGCGGCACGCTGATCAGCACGAAGATCAGAGTATGCCAGAGGTCACGCCAGAAAATCGAGTAGAAGTAGGTGCTGGGATCGAAGATCTTCGCGAAGTTCTGCAGTCCGACGAATTGCGGAGAGCCGACCATGTTCCAACGGGTGAACGCCAGCCCGATGCCGAAGATAATCGGGATGATGCCGAACACCGCGAAGATGATGAAGTGCGGTGCGATGTACGGCAAAGCATGCCAGATGGAGTTTTTGCGTTTCATGGATGATGCTGCGGATCCGATCGTAGATGTTTTGCTCATCACGATTCCTCCTGAATCTCGATTTGGCCCTGGGCCATGAGGTCGAGGGTCTTCAGACCTTCCTCAAGACCGACATTGCCGTAGACGATGTCGTTGTATGTGCCCCAACCGGCGGTCGCGTAGCCGCCATACAGATAGTTAGAGGTCTTGATAGCGTCGCGTTCCTTCTTGCCATTGGTGAAGGACGCCTGGATGAGCTTCTGGTACTCCGGATTGTTCAGATCGCGGTAGGCCGGGGAGATGGAGCCGACTTCCGCCCAATCCATCCAGTGCTCGTACACATAGTTGACGAAGTCAGCCGCCGCCGCGGATTTCGCCGCGGAACGATGCGGGTCCTTGAGCTGCATCCAGTTGCACTGGTAGAAGAAGTTCACCGGGTTGTCGGCGTCGTATTGCAGCGTATTGGCCTCGGCGATCTTGTCGGCGCCCAACGTATCGGACATATTTCCCTGCGCCCAGGTGCCAAGCTGCGCGAACACGGCCTTGCCGGAACCGAACGCCTGCTCGCCGTCAACGTCCATCGGGGCCACTACCCCGGTGTCGTATGCGTCCTTGAGCTTCTGCATCGGCTTGCGCCACACATCTTTGGTCAGGTCGTCCATGTCGTTTTCGAGCGTGCCTCCGGCACCGTACAGCAGCGACATGAACGCCCACGGCAGATTGCCATAGGTCAAACCATACACGTCCTTGGGGAGCTTGCCTTTAAGGCCCTTGATCTCGTCGATGGTCACATAGCCGTCGTCCAGAACGTACTGCAGGTTGTACTTCTTGACCAGCTCCTTGTTGTAGTAGATGGCCATCTGATACAAGTACAGCGGAATGCCGTAGGTCTTGCCGCCGATGGTGACGCCCTTCCATGTGGCCGGCAGGAAGTTGCTTTCCTTCAGTTCGGGAGCGACCTTCTGCCAGTCGTCCATGGTGTTGAGCAACCCCTGGGACTGCAGCACTGCCGTCTGGAACTGATCGGCGATGATGAGGTCGGGGATGTTCTTGCCGGTCTGCATCACGGAGTAGATTTTCGTGGTCAGATCGTTGCCGTTCATCGGCTGGAACACGACCTTGTACTCGCTATGCTTGTTGTATTCCTTGATGATACGCTGCATGGCCGGGCCGTCATCGCCCACGAGACCATTCCAGAAATACAAAGTCTTACTTTCGCCGGCGGAAGCGGCACCGCAGCCGCCGACCGCAAACACGAGGCCCAGCGATGCGCATACCGCGACCGCGGCCTTTGCGAAGCGCCGCAGTCCCGTAACGCGCCTTGAGAGAAACATTGTTACCTTCCTTCTTATTCACGGATCATCAATGATCCGTTTTACGTTGCCGTCCGGGGAGCACACACTCCCTGAACAATTCAGGCACCTACACCTTTTGCAACGTTGTAATTTTGATTATACCGTTTTTTCCATCGTTGTACAAGTTTGTGACACTCCGACAGCATCGGCGGCTTCTCTTGCAATATTCAGTTATGAGCACCACTCGTCGGCATTACCCGCCAGGTCAACGCGTCGCAGGCGTCCCGGCAAGCGGGCCGCCATCGGCGGGCAACACGTCCGTAGTGGTGGGGGTCCACAGATTATCAGGTTCCGGCACGCCGAAATCCGGACCGTCGGCGGTCCACTTGACCACACCGACGCGCGCGTGGCGGTTCGGGTCGAACAGCGGATCGCCCTTAATCTCCGTGTAGTTGCGGCAGTGGTAAATCATCAGGTCCTCGGTGCCGTCCTCGGACTTGGTGAACGAATTGTGGCCCGGACCATACTGGCCGTTCTCGGCGCAGGTCTTGAACACCGGCACCGGGCTCTTAGTCCAGGAGGCCTTGTCCAGCAGATCGCTGCCGCGCTCGGCGGTCAACAGCCCCACGGCGTACGGAACTCCGGTGCCGGAGGCGGAATACGTGATGTAGATCTTGTTCTCATGGAACAGGAAGGCCGGTCCTTCGTTGACCAGGAAGTCGATGCATTCCCAGTCGTACTCCGGCTTGGTCAGCATGACGGGCTCGCTGCCCAGCGTCCACGGATTGGCCATCTTGGCGATATACAGATTGGAGTTGCCTTCGATGGCGGGATCCTTCTGCGCCCATACCAAGTACTGCACGCCATCGATCACTTCGGTGGTGGCGTCAAGTGCGAAGGAGTCGATCGGGGTGATGATCTGGCCCTTCTCCACCCAGTTGTCGGAGGTCGGGTCGTCGTCGGTGTTCTCCAGCACGAACATGCGGTGCGTCGGCAGGCCGGATGCTTCGAAATCCGTTGCGGCGCCTGCGAAGTAGATATACCACGCGCCATTGATGCGGTGTAGTTCGGGGGCCCAGATGTAGATGCTTGCCGGGCCGGATTCGTGCTTGCGCCACACCACCGTCTCCGGAGCCTTCTGCAGATCGTTGATGTTCGACGCGTGCCGGATGGCGATGCAGTTGTATTCCGGATCGGAGGCGGTGAAATAATACTCGCCGTCAACCTTGAGCACCCAGGGGTCTGCGCGCTGAAGCACGATCGGATTGTTGTAAACAACCATGTTTAGTCCTTCTCAATCCGTTGTTCCAGTATTTACAACGTTGAATATATCATTCTTACATCGTTGTAACAACTTGGGCGCGTCATTGTCGGAAGATGCTTGGATGCGGTGCTGCCGCTGGGCATGGGCGTCCATCGTTTGCGCCATTCATGCCAATGTCGGTGCCGCCGTCGGTCATGGGTGCTCGACACACTCAAGGCCGTTCGGCCAAGCTTACGGCCGAGCGCCCATGCCCGGCGGCGGCACCTTGGGGGAAGAGCCGACTCAATGGGTACGCACGCTGGGAGAAACTTGCCGGAAGGCAAGCGAAAGCTCAGAGGACGAGGGAATCGATGGGGAGTTTGGTGGATTGGCGCACGACCAGCGACGATGCGACCTTGCGGAAGACCTTCTCCCCCGGTTTGTCGGCATTCGGGTCACGGCCGTCGATACGCTCCTTGAGCACTTTCACCGACAGACGGGCTACCGCCTCAAGTCCCGGCGCGATCGACGTCAGCGCCGGCGACAGGTACTGTGAATCGTCGGAATTGTCGAAACCAACCACGGAGATGTCGTCGGGAATGTGCAAGCCGTGCATCTGAATCGCGTGCATCACGCCGGAAGCCAGCATGTCGTTCAGCGCGACGACGCCATCGACTTCGACGCCGGAATCCAACAACGCGTTCATGGCCCTCACGCCGTCACTACGATGCCACATGCCCGATTCGACGACCAGCCGATCGTCGAATTCGACGCCGGCCTCCTCCAGTGCCTCAAGATACCCTTGGTAGCGCAGCGCGGCGGAACCGACTTTCTCCCCCGGGTGCACACCGACCACGGCCACGCGGCGGCAACCGGTCGTCAGCAGATACTGCGTGGCCCGCTTCGCGCCTTCCACGTTCTCGGTGGCGATGTGATCCACCTGGTCGGTGAAGATGCGTTCGCCAACCAGCACAAGCGGATAATCGACCTTCAGCTTCTCGACGTCATCCTGTCCAAGCTCCAATGGGCTGTAGATCAGGCCGTCGATCATCGTCTGCTGGGACCCGTGCAGCGCTTCCAACTCGCCATCGCGCGAATATTGCGTCGGCTCCACGATCACGCGCAGACCGACTTTCTTCGCTTCTTCGATGACCAGCGATGACAGCTGCGCGAAATACGGCATCTGCAGATCGGGAATGGCCAAGCCGATGATGCCGGTCTGCCCTCGGCGCAGATTGCGTGCCGACACGTTCACCGTGTATCCCAGTTCCGCGATGGCTTTGTTGACCTTGTCGCGCGTGGCCTGCGAGACGAATTCGTAGTCGTTGACCACGTTGGAGACGGTTTTGATCGACACTCCGGCCGCCTTGGCCACCTCACGCATGGTCACGACATGCTCGCCGTTTCCCCCCGTTCGCTTCGGCATATATACCCCTTTTGTCATTCAGCGGACTCAGTCGGCATCGAAGAAGCCAACCTCCATCGTTACACCAGCATAGTCGGGGTCAAGCTCCTCCGCCGTTTGCATATCCAGAATGGGCATGCCCTCCTTGGACCAATGCACGCGGCGCACTTGGGCGTCGCGGCCACCATAGCGGCCGTGCTCGTATTCGGCGTTGTGGAACACGTAGATGAGGTTGCCGTCCTCGTCATGCGACCACATGCCGTGACCGGTGCCAAGCTGCCACCGCCCGTTGTATACGCCGGACTTCTGCAGCGGGTAATCGAGCTTCGTCCATACGCTGGCGTCGGTCAGATCGGCCCCTTGTCCGGCCGGGGCGGTGACCAAGCCGGTCGTGTAGTCGATGCCGACCAGCGAGCCCGAGTAGATCAGGAAAATCGTTCCGTCATGCATGATGGCGTTCGGTCCTTCGGCGATCATGTTGTCCCATGCGAATTCCGGCACGACAATCTGCTTCGGCTTGCTGGTGAGCCTCGCCGGACGAGCCGGGTCGAAGCTGGCGATCCAGATGCTGCCGACCTGCTGCCATGCGTAGTACCAGCGGCCCGAATCGCACAGCACGGTCATGTCAAGCGAAATGCGCTGGATTGGATTGAGCGTCTCGCCATCCGGGTCGAGGATGGGCTCGGGCACCGTCCAGTTCTCCGGCTCGCGCGGATCGAAATCCGTGCCGTCGGAATGCTGCTTGAGCTGCATGATGTGGCAGCTGCCGGTCCACATGTCCGGTTTGCCGGCACGATCGTTGGGGGTGCCGTCGGGATTGACGCGCGGCCCATCGAAGCAAGGCATGAACAGGACCGACAGCTTGCCGCCGATCACATGCAGTTCCGGAGCCCAGAAGCAGCCGGTCATCGGACGATCTTCGCTATTGAGATCGCCGCATGCGAGCAGATCGATCTCCTTGGCCCGTCCACCCGCGGCGTCGGAAAGCGCTTCGATGGAGTCGGCGATGCGCAGCGGCATATGGGTTCTGCCGTCGTTCGGATCCACGCAATTGCCGTCGGTGTCATCGGTGGCGATGAACATGAACATCGGCTTGCCATTGAACTTCCACGCGAACACCGACGGGTCGGCGCGCTCCACCGCGAACGGCACCGGATAGACGCTCTGGCGGATCACACCTTCGACGGTACGGGTCTGGCCGGCCTTGAACGTTCCCTCGGAGGCCTCCTGGCCGATGGCCTCAAGCTGGGCCATGTTCCAATCCACCGCGCGTGCGGCCTGCGAGCCGTCGCTGTAGGCCAGCTCCGCACGGGTCGCGGCCAAGGCCATGACTGCATTCCGGGCATCCTCACCATGCAGGCCCGCATCGATTCGCTGGGCGGGCACGGACGTTCCGGTATTGCGGATGCGGCCGAAGCGCTCTATCAGGCGCTCGGCCTCCGGCTCACTGATGGCGATGCTGTTGCCGACGACGGCGTTCGGAATGCCGCAATCCCCGGTCTGACGCAACGGCTGCGACGACGCCGATTCCACGACATCAAGCGGCCTGCCCGAACCGGCGGCGGCTACGATATCGGCCGTCCGCGCGGTGCGTGCCTTGCCATCGTCACCGGTCCAGGAGACGACGTAGCACGCGTCCGCGGCGTCGAAAGAGACGGACGGGCGATTGACCCCGCCGGTGGTGCGCAACAGCACCAGCCCCCGCTGATCGAACGCCGTCAGATCATCGCTGATGGCGAGCAGGAATGCCGACCGTTCGGAACCATCCGGCTCACCGCCGCGGGCGGTACGGGTCGCGGCGGTGGCGAATCGTCCGTCCGCGAGGCGGAACAGGAACGGATTCTTCAGCGATTTCAGCGTGATATCCATACCGGGCATGACCACGCCATGGGCGACGGCGTCGGTGGCGGGGCGAGGCGCGTCGAACGGGTCGGCGGCGAAGTGCGCCGCGGCCGTGCACGCACGGCGGGACTCCGCGGTCGCGGCGGCGATCGGCACCCCGGCCGCGAAGAAGATGCCATAGTTTTCGTTAAGCGGCTGCCACTCGGCGTCATCGCCG
>ERZ1023663.485-NODE-485-length-13792-cov-6.761083_pt1 | contig 13792 bp, 9 predicted proteins | sample MGYA00380340_ERZ1023663 | MGnify/ENA primary metagenome ERZ1023663 (study PRJEB33179, sample SAMN07448982) | human gut metagenome | biome: Human-gut; feature: Human associated habitat; material: Faeces | host: Homo sapiens | place: India: Bhopal | collected... | reverse complement strand
TTCCTTTAGAGATAGTCTCCATGGAGTAATCTCCCAGTTCCGAACCTTCTCTTTTCACAGTGATGACACCCTGCTCTGCGGCCAATGAGTTGACGCTATGGACGATAGTGGTATTCTTGCTACTCATCCCGCCGTGCTTGTCTACGGTTACAAATAGGTCGAAGTGATAGTTATCCTCATTGACTTCCGGGTCCGGATTAGGATTAGGTTCCGGGTCATCATCGGAACACGCTGTGAATGACAGTGCCATCATGGCAGCCATAAAGGCAATCAGTGTAAATTTGAATTTTCTCATTTTGAATGAATTATTAAATGATTAGTTAATGAATAGTCTGAATTTAGCAAAAAAAGCACGTCCGGGCTTCTGCAGCTTGTAGTTGTCATAGGCTGTCTTGTCGAGGAAGTTGGTACACTCCAAAGCCAGATTATAGCGTCCGCGTCTCCATGAGTAAGTGATGTCGGCATTACAGATGTGCTGGGCGGGAATGCGTGCCTTGTTGTCATACGAGCCGTAAGCTTCCCAGGTCAAAAAGTACCAGTGCACCCACTGATAGGTACAACCCAGGCGCAGTCTGCTTTCGGGCAGGGCGATGTTGCGGAAGGTATAGTATGCTTCTACACTGCCAAAGAGCCAGGGACGGTTGGGCACACGGTTGTTGTAGGTGGCGGAGGGTTTTCCGTCGCCCTTGTACTTCTGCTGGTCGCGGGTGTCTTGGTAACTGACGTTGGTGGAGAGCTGCAGTCTGCCTTGCCAGTCGTAGCGTATTTCCCCTTCCACACCTTTCACGTGGACGGCAGGGACGTTGGTATATTGCATCGTGCCTTCTTTCTCGGCAATGCTGGTCTGAATGTAGTTGTTTACCTTGCGGAAAAATCCGCTCATCTCGTAATAGAATGTATGTCCATTGCCCGGGTGCCATGTGCCGAATAGAGAAGCATTGAAGTTGTTACTGTTTTCCGGTTTCAGTGCCACGTTGGCATAGATGGTGGTACCGTTTCCCAACAGCTCGCGGGCAATGGGTAGTCTCACACTATGTTCGTAGGATACTTTGATGGATAAAGGTTCTACGATGGTGTATCGAAGTCCAGCACCGTAGCCCAAGTAGTTCTTGGTGGTGGAACCTTGCACATCCTTCGAGCCGGTCACGCTGGATTGGTCGGTCTGCCGGATATTGGGATGGTTGATGTAGTCTTTTATGAAGAATACGTTTTCCATCTTGCCATCCAACAGAGACTGGTTGTAGGAGAGTCCCAGGATATGTTTGGTAACCACATCTTTTGACGGCTCGAAGCTGGTATCAAGGTCATCGAAGCGGTCGTTTCCGGTACGGCTCAAATGGTAGTTCAGATTAAAGCTGTGATGGGTATTCAGCTGATAGTCCAGGTTGGTGCGCATAATGGTGAGCGGACGCTTGTAGTGGCGCATGGATGGTTCTTTGCCCATAATCTCGTTGCGCTGGCTCACGATGTATCCTCCATCCCAATAGTACTTCCGATAGGCAGTGTCCACGGTCAAGGAATGGTCCCAGGTGTGGGAGAGGGAGGCATTCAGTTGCATGTTCTTCAGGATGAAGTTGTACTTCTGATAGCGGGCAGAGATGTTCCAGGAATCGGAATTCCTTTCTGCCATTCCGTATACTTTGTTTTGGACAGACCCCGTCTGCAGTTCCTTGTCTGTTTTTGAATAGGAGGCGGAAACAAAGAAGGCATCAGCCCAGGATTTGTTGACAAATCCGGCTTCCACCTGTGCCAGTAGCGAGAAGTAGCCGTCATGAAAACGCTTGGGATTGCCATATATGAAATTGTCTCCGCTTTCGTCGCGCATCTGCACATTCTTCATTCTATAATCGTTTTTGGAGTAGTTGATGCCAACGGTTGGCCGGACTATTAGTCCGGTTCCCTTTTCTACGAACTGGGTGTTCAGGTCCGTCTTGTGTGTATGGAAGGAGCCGATGCCGTAAGATACATCCAGATAATTCTTCTTCTCCTGCTTTGTAATGATATTGATGGCACCGCCCAGTGCATCTGTTCCCAAGCTGGCAGGGACTACTCCTTTGTATATCTCAATCCGGTCTATGATGTTAATGGGTAAGTTGGCGAGGGAAACACCGCTTCCTTTGGTGTCCAGTGGCATTCCGTCCAGAAAGTAGCGGATTGATTTTCCGGACAAGCCGTTGATGGAGAGGTCGAAGTCCGAGCCAACCCCGCCTTCCTCTCTCACCTTGATGCCCGTTGTACGGTTCACCAGGTCGTTGAGGTTATTTAGTGAGTTTACTATCGGCTTGATGTCGAGTGCATTGACAGCAAAGGCCCCTTCCTTCACTTTCTGCGTTTGGGTCTTTCCGTATACTTCGACAGAATTCAATGCCACGGCGCTTTCCTGCAATGTGAAATTCTGTTTTTTATCCTGCCGGATGTCGAGGGATTGTTTCACGGTTTGGTAGCCCAGGAAGGAGACGACGAAGGTGTGTTTGCCCGGAGCGACTTGCAGTGAATACTTCCCCCGGTCGTCCGTATAGGTGCCGGAGGTGGTGTTTTCCACAGCGATGGTGGCTTGGGCTATCGGTGTCCCGTGCTGGTCTATGACTTTTCCGGATAAGGTGACCTTATTCTGTGCCATACTACCTGCAGGCAGTAGGCAGATAAATGTAAATAGCAGTCCTGTGATGAATCTCATTTCAGTTCCTTATAAGCGTTCGTAACTTGCCCTCAAGGAAAAATGAACAAAGAGAAAGATTCCTTTATATGGATAAAGAATGCCTCGACTCAATGTTTTGTTGCTTTATTCCCCGAAAGCACTAAAACTATGTTGTCTTGGCAGGTCTTCTGACTTATCCCTCTTTGAATGCCTTCCCATCCGCCGGGCGGACAGTGGCTTGTAGAATATTCAAAGATTTTGGAAGGATTTACAGCAGCGGGTCTGTTCAGGATTTGCACCTGATTCCCTTTTTCATCACTCATCTCCAACAGAACCGGGAGAGGTGAAACCAAAACTGGGACAAAGATAACAAAAACTATTAGGTTTGCGAATACTCCTGATAATTTTTGTTATCTTTGCCCGCGAATTGGTTCCGGATGCATGTTTCCATCATCTGGATTAAAAGGGAATCGGGTGTAAATCCCGGACAGTCCCGCTGCTGTGAAGCTCCGTTTATATCATGAAAAACACCCTTGCCACTGATATGCATTGAAATATCGGGAAGGCTTCAGGATTAGGAGTCAGTCAGAAGACCTGCCATTCATTAAAGGCTGCCTTTGCTCGTGGGTTAGGAAGACAGTACGAAGATATTAGTTGAACATTTAAACAAGAAATGGAATGCCTTTGTTAAAGGTATGTCCGCATTGTGGTGTGACTATATATATCCTTTATATATTAAAGAAAAAGTAAAATGATTAAGAAAGTATTGATTGCCAACAGAGGTGAGATTGCCTTGCGCGTCATGCGTTCGTGCCGGGAGATGGGACTGCTTACGGTTGCGGTCTTCTCCGAGGCCGACCGCACCTCTCATCATGTGGCATATGCCGATGAGGCTTATCCGATAGGACCGGCCGTGGCAAAAGAGAGTTATCTGAATATTGAAAAAGTGATTGCCACGGCAAAGCGATGCGGTGCCGATGCCATCCATCCGGGTTACGGCTTTTTGTCGGAGAACTCGGAGTTTGCACGCCGTTGCAAGGAGGAAGGGATTATCTTTATCGGTCCCGCCGCCGAGACGATGGAGGCGATGGGCGACAAGATAGCTGCCCGCAAGCGAATGATTGCGGCAGGCGTACCCGTGGTTCCCGGAACGGAACAACCTTTGCAGAGTGCCGAAGAAGCCGTGCGCATCTGCAACGAGATAGGTTATCCCGTGATGCTGAAGGCGTCTATGGGTGGCGGTGGTAAAGGTATGCGCCTTATCCATAACGAGAGCGAAGTGGTGGAAGCCTACAACACGGCACGCTCCGAGTCCATGTCCTCCTTTGGAGACGACACGGTCTATCTGGAAAAGTTCGTGGAAGAACCCCACCACATCGAGTTCCAGATATTGGGCGACAACCACGGCAACGTCATCCACCTCTTCGACCGCGAATGCTCCGTGCAGCGTCGCAATCAGAAGGTGGTAGAAGAAAGCCCGTCACCCTTCCTTACGCCGGAATTGCGCCGGGAGATGGGAGAGAAGGCGGTTGCCGCAGCCAAGGCAGTGAACTACTCCGGTGCAGGTACCATCGAGTTTCTGGTAGACAAGAACCGTCGGTTCTACTTCCTCGAAATGAATACGCGCTTGCAAGTAGAGCACCCCATCACGGAAGAAGTGGTAGGCGTGGACCTGGTGAAAGAGCAAATCCGCATTGCTAACGACGAGGTGCTGCACCTCAAGCAGGAGGAACTGTTCCAGCGCGGCCATGCTATAGAGTGCCGCATCTGTGCCGAAGATACGGAAAACAACTTCATGCCGTCTCCCGGTGTCATCAAGCAACTGACGGAACCGAACGGAATCGGTGTCCGCATTGACAGCTACGTGTATGACGGCTATGAGATTCCCATCTACTACGACCCCATGATAGGTAAGCTCATCGTATGGGCAACCACCCGCCAGTATGCCATCGAGCGTATGCGCCGTGTGCTCTACGAGTACAAGATTACGGGCGTAAAGACCAACCTTGCCTATCTGAAGCGCATCATGCACGTACCCGACTTTGTGAAGGGAGAGTACAACACCCTCTTTATCGAGAAGAACGCCCGCATGCTGGTACGCACCAACACTGCCAACGAAGAGTTGGAGAACATCGCCATGATAGCTGCCTATATGGACTATCTGGTTAATCTGGAGGAGAATGTTTCGGCACAGCTACCCGATGCCCGCCCCATCAGCCGTTGGAGGGAATTCGGATTGCAGAAGGGAGTGCTCAGGATTTAAGGAATGGATAATTGATAATGGAGAATTAATAATGGAAATACATATAGGAGACCGTATCGCAGACATTACCCTGGTGGGTAAGGAAGGGAATAAGGTACAACTTACCATTGACGGAAAGCCCTACGAAGTGGACATTGTGATGGCAGAGAACGGAAGTTGCTCCATCCTGCACAACGGAAACTCGTTCAACGCAGGCCTTGTGCGCGGCGAGGGCGGCAAGAGTTATGACATCAGCATGCTCCAGCGTTCCTTTCATGTGGACATCGTGGACACGCAAGCCAAGTATCTGCACATGAAGAAAGGAGCCGACGAGAAGCAGGGCGACAAGATTCTGGCGCCGATGCCGGGCAAGGTAGTAAGCATTCCCGTCAAGGTGGGCGACCGACTGGCTGCCGGAGACATTGCTGTGGTGCTGGAAGCCATGAAGATGCAGAGTAACTATAAGGTGAATGCCGACTGCATCGTCCGCAACATTCTCGTGAGCGAGGGCGAACCGGTAAATGCCAACCAAGTATTGATTGAATTGGAGTTGATAAAGGAGGAATAATCCCGAGTCGCATTCAGTCCGTATATTATAAATCACTAAATTGTAAATGCAAATATGAACAGAGAAGAAATATACCGCCAGTTTGAGGAACTGGATAAACGTGCCTCGCTGGGTGGGGGCGTAGACAAGATAGAGAAACAACACGCCTCCGGCCGCATGACTGCCCGCGAACGTATTGACATGCTGCTGGACAAAGGCTCGTTCAATGAGCTGGACAAGTTCGTGAACCACCGTTGCACCAACTTCGGCATGGAGAAGAAACAGATTGCCGGAGACGGCATGGTGTCCGGTTACGGAAAGATAGACGGCCGCCTTGTATTTGTCTATGCCTACGACTTCACGGCGCATGGCGGTTCGCTCAGCGAGACGAATGCCGCAAAGATTGTAAAGGTGCAGCAGCTTGCCCTGAAGAACGGTGCTCCCGTCATTGCCCTCAACGATTCGGGCGGCGCACGCATCCAGGAAGGTGTGAACAGCTTGGCAGGCTATGCCTCCATCTTCTATCAGAACACCATTGCGTCGGGTGTCATTCCGCAGATATCCGCCATTCTGGGGCCGTGTGCCGGTGGGGCATGCTACTCTCCGGCGCTTACCGACTTTATCTTCATGGTAAAGGAGCAGAGCCACATGTTTATCACCGGTCCGGACGTGGTAAAGACCGTGACCCACGAGGAGGTGGACAAGGAGGAACTGGGCGGTGCCTATACGCATAGCAGCAAGAGCGGCGTTACCCACTTCATGTGCAATACGGAGGAGGAGACACTGATGAGCATCCGCGAGCTGCTGAGCTTCCTGCCGTCCAACAATATGGAGGATGCTCCCTTCACTCCCTGCTCCGACGATATCCATCGCCGGGTAGAGACGCTTCAGACCGTCATCCCCGAAGACCCGAACATGCCTTATGACATCAAGGATATTATAGAACCGGTGCTGGACAACCAGTACTTCTTCGAAGTGATGCCTCACTTTGCCAAGAACGTCGTTATCGGTTTCGGTCGTCTGAACGGGCGTTCGGTAGGTATCGTGGCAAACCAGCCTGCCTATTTGGCGGGTGTGCTCGATATTGATGCCAGCGACAAGGCGGCACGTTTCATTCGTTTCTGCGACTGCTTCAACATCCCGCTGATAACCTTCGAAGATGTTCCCGGCTTCTTGCCCGGAACGATGCAGGAGCACAACGGCATCATCCGCCACGGCGCCAAGATTGTCTATGCCTATGCCGAGGCCACCGTGCCCAAGATAACGCTGATTACCCGCAAGGCATACGGCGGCGCCTACATCGTGATGTCCAGCAAGCCGACGGGTGCCGACGTGAACCTGGCTTATCCGCAGGCGGAAATTGCCGTGATGGGTGCCGAGGGTGCAGTGAACATCCTCTACCGCAAGTCCTCTGCCGAAGAGAAGCAGGAGATTATCAAGGAGTACGAAAGCAAGTTCTCCAACCCTTACCGCGCTGCCGAGCGTGGCCTCATAGACGAGGTCATCATGCCGCGCGATACCCGCTACAAGCTGGTGCAGGCATTGGAGATGGCGCACAACAAGAATCAGAGCAATCCACCGAAAAAGCACGGCAACATGCCTTTATAATAGTAGTTATTTTTTATGTGTGAAATGCGTATCCCCGGAGAAGTGATTTCTGTGGGGATACACTTTTTAAATAGAGAATTAAGAATTAAACAATAAGGCTGAAAAGTAAAAACTAAAGATAGAAACTATGGAACTATTAAGAAACCTCTTTGAGGGTTATCCCAACCTTTGGGGCGGAGGAGTGGCACACTCTGTCCTAATTCTGTCCCTGGTCATCACCTTCGGTATCATGCTGGGCAAGTTGAAGGTGGCAGGCATCTCGCTGGGTGTCACCTGGATTTTGTTTGTGGGCATTGTCTTCGGACATTTCGACATGAACCTCGACGAACATCTGCTGCACTTCCTGAAGGAGTTCGGCTTGATACTGTTTGTCTATTCCATCGGTCTGCAAGTGGGACCGGGATTCTTCTCCGCTTTCAAGAAGGGCGGACTTACGCTGAACATGGTAGCAATGCTTTCCGTCTTCCTCAGCGTGGTTATCACCATTGTGTTGCACTTTGCCACCGGAATCCCCATTACTACGATGGTGGGTATCTTGTCCGGAGCCGTGACCAATACCCCCGGTCTGGGTGCTGCCCAGCAGGCAAACAGTGACCTCAACGGGGTGGATGCTCCGGAAATCGCACTCGGATATGCCGTTGCCTATCCGCTGGGTGTGGTGGGCTGCATCCTGGCGCTGCTAGCCTTGAAGATTTTCATGCGGATTAATACCCAAAAAGAAGAGGAGGATGCCGAGCACGGGCTGGGTCATCTGCAGGAGCTGACCGTGCGTCCCATATCGGTAGAGATACGCAATGAGGCAATAGACGGCAAGCGGATCAGAGATGTGAAACCATTGTTGAACCGTGCGTTTGTCATCTCCCGCATCCGGCACACCGGCAGTCAGGAAACAGAACTGGCGAATGCCGATACGGTGCTGCACATGCAGGATGAAATTCTGTTCATTGCCAACCCGAAAGATGTGGAGGCCATTGTTGCCTTCTTCGGAAGAAAAATTTCGGTGGAGTGGGAACGGGAGGACAAGAACTTGATTTCACGCCGCATCCTCATCACCAAGCCGGAACTGAACGGCAAGTCTCTGTCTCAGCTCAAGATACGTAACAACTTCGGTGCCTGCATCACCCGTATCAACCGTTCGGGCGTGGATCTGGTGGCAACTCCCCACTTGCAGTTGCAGATGGGAGACCGTGTGACGATTGTAGGCAGTGAGCTTGCCGTGAGCCATGCGGAGAAGGTATTGGGAAACTCGCTGAAGCGTCTCAACCATCCAAACTTGATTCCTATCTTCCTGGGTATTGCCCTGGGATGTATCTTGGGCAGTCTGCCGTTCATGTTCCCCGGCATTCCCCAACCCGTGAAACTGGGACTGGCCGGTGGACCGTTGGTGGTTTCCATCCTCATCAGCCGTTTCGGGCCTCAATATAAGCTGATAACCTACACGACGATGAGTGCCAATCTGATGATACGCGAAATCGGTATCGCCTTGTTCCTGGCCTGCGTGGGGTTGGGTGCAGGAAAGGGATTCATCGATACCATTATCTACGAAGGCGGCTACGTGTGGATTGGATACGGTGCCATCATCACGGTCGTTCCGTTGCTGGTGACAGGATTCATGGGGCGCTATTTCTGGAAGCTGAACTACTATACGCTGATAGGTGTGCTGTCCGGAGCTAACACCAATCCGCCTGCATTGGCCTATTCCTCGGACTTGACATCCTGCGATGCCCCTGCGGTGGGATACGCCACAGTCTATCCGCTGGCTATGTTCCTGCGGGTGCTGACGGCTCAGTTGCTGATACTGGCGTTGGCGTAGTTTCACCATAGATAATCTATGGTACATAGGTTGATTTGATAACAAGTAATGTAAAGGGAGCTAACAAGTAATGTTAGGCTGCTTTACATTACTTGTTATTTTTGTTTGTAGTATTCCTCCGCTTGTGCCAGTGTCTCCGGTTTGCCGATGTCGAACCAGCGGAATCCTTGCAGCGGATAGCCTTGTATGTGCACCTTTGTGCAGGCGGACAAGTAGAAAGGAATGATGGAGAACTTGCCGTTCCACTGCCCATCGTCCATCAGGTGGAAGAGGGAGGGGGAGATGATGTGGATACCTCCGAAGGCGAGTTCCCGGTACTTCGTTTCCCGGTAGTCGAAGCCTGCCGGTTTCACCTCTCCGGTGGACTTGTTTATCCAGCCGTGCAGGTGGTAGTCGTCGTCAAAAAGGAGATAGCGGGAAGTCTTGCGCTCGCTCACAAGCAGGGTAGACTCCGCATCGCTCTCCAGATGGTGGCGGTAGAGACCTGCAAGGTCAATGTCCATCAGAATATCCGCGTTGTGCACCAGGAAAGGTTCTTGTCCGTCCAGAAAGGGGCGTGCCTTTTTGATGCCTCCTCCGGTGTCGAGCAGCATGCCGCGTTCGTCGCTGATGTGAATCTCCGTGCCGAAGTTGTCGTGGGCACGGAGGAAGTCGATAATCTGCTCCCCGAAGTGGTGGATATTGACCGTTATCTCGTTGAATCCTGCTTCCTTCAACCGCAGTATCACCCGTTCCAGCATGGGCTTTCCTGCTACGGGAACGAGGGCCTTGGGCATGTTGTCCGTCAAGGGGCGCAACCGGGTGCCCAGGCCGGCGGCGAAAATCATGGCTTTCATATTGGCATATTCTCACATTAGCACATTAAACTTTGGCCTTAAACGTCTGTTCAATATTCTGTTCTCTATGTATCAGGTTCACTTGCACGCCGAACTTCTTGTGCAGATGTTCCGCCAGGTGTTGTGCCGAGTACACGGAGCGGTGCTGTCCGCCGGTGCAGCCGAAGCAGACAGACAGATTGGTGAAGCCGCGTTCCATGTAGCGCTTCACGGAAGCGTCGACAAGGGCGTAGGCATGCTCCAGGAATACGGCTATCTCGCCGTCGTCTTCCAGGAAGCGGATAACGGGTTCGTCCAGTCCCGTGAAGGGTTTGTAACGCTCGTACTTGCCGGGGTTGTTCACAGCGCGGCAGTCAAAGACGAAACCTCCTCCGTTGCCCGTGGAATCTTCGGGGATACCTTTTTTGTAGGCAAAGCTGGTGACTTTCACCACGAGGCGACGCTTTTGCAGGTCGTCTGTAAACTGTTTCAGATCGGTGAGTTCGCGCAGAATCCGGCAGAGGTAGGGATATTCTGGATAAGGTTCTTGGAGCAGTTGGCGAAGGTTCTCGATGGCGAAGGGGACACTTTGTATGAAGTGGGGCTTCTTCTCGAAGTAACCGCGGAAACCATAGGCACCCAGCACCTGCATGGTGCGGAACAATACGAAGTGGCGAAGCTGGGCATAGAAATAAGCCTCGTCCACGGGCTGGTACTTGCGCAGGGCGTCGATGTATTCCTTCAGCAACTCTTGGCGCAGGCTGTCGGGATAGTTTGCTTTGGCCTGCCACAAGAAGGAGGCAACGTCGTAGTAGACCGGACCTTTGCGTCCGCCCTGGAAGTCGATGAGCCACGGTTCGCCGTCCTTTATCATAACGTTACGGCTCTGGAAGTCGCGGTACATGAAGGTGGCGGAGCTGCTACGGAGCAACACGTCTGCCATCTTCTGGAAGTCGTCTTCTAGCCGGTCTTCCTGGAAGTCCATTCCCGTAGCCTTGAGGAAGCAGTATTTAAAGTAGTTCAAGTCCCACAGAATGCTGCGGCTATTGAACTCTGCCTGCGGGTAGCAGTAGGAGAAGTCCATGCCGTCGGCTCCGGCAAACTGTACGGCGGGCAGCAGACGGATGGTCTTGCGCAGCAACTGTTTCTCTTCCTCACCGAATACGCTGGTCTTGCGGCCTTTCTCGATGGCATTGAATAGGAGCGAGTCGCCCAGGTCTTCTTGCAGATAATAGATATCATCTTCGGAGCGGATGAACACTTGCGGTACGGGCAGTCCTTTCTGGCGGAAATGTTCTGCCATGTAGAGGAAGGCGCGGTTCTCCTCCACAGACTCTCCGCTGACGCCGATAAGTGTAGGGTTTCCGGTGAGGCGGAAGTAGCGGCGGTTGGAGCCGGAGGAGGGGAGTTCGTCAATCTGTTCCGGTTCGTGTCCGGTATGTGCGATGTAGAGTTTCTTAAGTTCTTCGGTTATCATGGTGGTATGTTTTATTTTGGCAGCTAAGATAAAACTTTTGTCGGAGATATGCTTATCTTTGCACGTTGAAAATGTGCTAATGTGCCAATATGCCAATGTGCCAATGACCTGCGGCATGGGGAAGTAGCGCAAGTATAGCGCAGCCGATTAGCACATTGGTACATTAAATCATTAGCACATTAATTATGCGTTCCATCCCTCAGTTTCTCATAGCCGCCCCTACATCGGGCAGTGGAAAGACCACCGTCAGTCGTGGACTGATGGCATTGTTTATGAAGAAAGGTCTGAAGGTGCAGCCTTTCAAGTGCGGTCCCGATTATATAGATACTAAGTATCACGAGGCGGTATGCGGCCGTCCTTCCGTCAATCTGGATACTTTCATGGCATCTCAGGAGCACGTAAGCAGTCTGTATGCACGCTATTCGGCGGATGCGGATGTTGCCGTGGTCGAGGGGATGATGGGGATGTACGACGGGTACGACCGCGACCGGGGCTCGTCGGCAGAAGTGGCTCGGCTCTTGGGTATTCCTGTGGTGCTGGTGGCCGATGCCAAGTCGGCTGCCTATTCCATGGCTCCTTTGTTGTCGGGGTTCATCAATTTCCGTCCGGATATACGTATTGCGGGGGTTATCTTCAATCGTGTCGGCTCGCCCCGCCACTACCGGATGCTGCAGGAGGTCTGTGAAGACTTGAACGTGACTTGTCTGGGCTATCTGCCCAAGCAGAAGGAACTGGAGCAGGAGTCGCGCCATCTGGGGCTGGATTTCAGCCGTTCTAAGGAGACGGAGGGACTGGATATGCTGGCAGGCTTGCTGGAGGTACATGTGGACTGGGATCTGCTGCTCTCGACAACCGGTCGTCCATTGCCTGCTGCGGCAGTGAAGGTGCAGCCGGTCCTATCAGAGCCGGGGAAGCTGCATGTCTCGGTAGCGCGCAACGAAGAGTCCTTTTCCTTCCTCTATGCGGAGCATCTGGATATTCTGCGCCGTATGGGCACGGTCACTTTCTTCAATCCGGAGCATGACCGGCCTATTCCGCAAGAGACGGATTTGCTCTATCTGCCCGGCGGCTATCCCGAGAACCGTCTGGAGGAACTTGCCGGGGCAAGGCTTGCCAGGGAGTCTATCCGCAGCTATATAGAGGCCGGTGGCAGGACGCTGGCAGAATGCGGGGGGATGATATATCTTTCGCAGTCCGTTCTTTCTGATGGGGATACGGACGGGGGAAGCGCCGGGAGCTGTGTAGGCAATATTGGAAATGAGATGGTAGGAGTATTGCCTTTCAGCATTACGAACGAGCGTAAACGCAGGAAATTGACATTGGGATACCGCCGGTTCGACTATAACGGATGGCGGCTTAAAGGACACGAATTCCATTATACGCAGTTTGCCGTGCCCGAAACCGATGGAAAAGAAGGTGGTGCGTGCAGTCTTCCTCTTTCGATAGCGCAGGTCTACAATGCCAAAGGAGGGAAGGTAACCACTCCCGTCTTTCGCTATAAGAACCTGATAGCCAGTTATACGCATCTGTATTGGGGCGAGGTGGATGTGATGGCTTTGTTCGGTGAACTCTAATCTTGCAGAACCTCCTTTGAACCGGTTTGTTTTAGTGAACAAATTTATTTATCCTTATATATTCTTTATAATTTTCTTATATAATTTACTTTGTACTCATAAATTTTTCCCATCAACGTGGCCTTTTTAGGATATGCGTAGGGTGCGGATTTGAAAATCAGATTTATTATGAGTAAAAAAGAAAAGAATGTAGAAATGGGGAGCCCCATGAAGATGCCGGATTTGGCATCTTATATGCAGACGGTGATTGAGCAGTTGGAAGCGGATAAGAAGCGCTCGGCGGCACATACCTATACGTATGCGTTGAAATCTATCGCGGAGTTTTACGGTGGGGCAGGAATGCCGATGCCGGTGGATGAGGTCTTTACGCCAGGCAGGTTGAAGGAGTATGAAGAATGGATGAGACGGGAAGGAATGAGGAAGCGGAAAAGAGAGCCTAAAGGGTTGAGCTTGAATACCATTTCCACCTATATGCGGAACTTGAAGGCGGTATATCACCGGATGGTCGGCGAAAAGGTGCTGCCCTATAACCCGAAATTGTTTGATGACGTGTACACAAAAGTGGAATCACAGACTAAACGGGCGTTGGAACTGGAACAGATGAATACGTTGCTGTGTACAGACTTAAGAAAATTGCCTTCGGATCTGCGGTGTGTGCTGGCTTATTTTTTATTGATGTTCCTATTCCGAGGAATGCCGTTCATTGACCTCGCTTATTTGCGTAAACAAGATGTGAAAGGGAACCGCATTGTATATAGCCGCCACAAAACAGGACGGCAGATGACGGTGCGTATTCCCAAAGAAGCGATGGAACTGATGAAAGAGTTTAAAAGCAAGAATCCGGATTCCATCTATCTCTTTCCGATTCTACACAGACAAGAGAGCAAGAAGAAACGGGCCGGGAAGGTGAAAAAGGATAAAGAACTGTATATGGATTATCTTCGGGCTCTTCGTGGCTTCAATCTGAAACTGGAAAAAATAGCGTCTCTGTTGCTGCCAGGTGTGAAGCTCAGCTCATATGTGGCGAAACATCATACAATCTCTATCTAATTGAAAATTAAACAGTTATTTCTGTTTA